>Ga0209070_100057_pt1 | contig 181455 bp, 165 predicted proteins | sample SynthPrep_5_END__FD_187205 | JGI IMG/M metagenome (GOLD analysis project Ga0209070, IMG submission 187205) | Synthetic microbial communities from Ohio, USA - SynthPrep_5_END_DS10_MetaG (SPAdes) (version 2) | ecosystem: Engineered > Bioreactor > Aerobic > Activated sludge | place: USA: Ohio... | reverse complement strand
AAGCAACCTGCCGCCGAAACCTACATAACTCATTGAATATCAAGGAGTTTTCCGTTTCGACTGCGCCGGAAGTGGGGCGAATTATAGACATCCTGAATCTGCCGTCAACCGTTAATTTCACTTTTCTATCGATTGGCGGAAAAGACGGCCTCTATATAGACGTGATCGCAACGAATGCGCAGTATATTGCCCACTATCAAAATAAAACCCTGCTTTTTTACCTTGGACGATGCCGCGCAATGAATGACCAGCCACGCTCTCTTGCCTCAATGCTGTTCCCGGTTGGCCTGCTATTAATAGCCATGGCATCAATCCAGTCCGGCGCCTCACTTGCCAAAAGCATGTTCCCCATCGTGGGCGCTCAGGGAACCACTACGCTGCGGCTGATCTTTGCCAGTGTAATCATGCTGTTGATACTGCGTCCCTGGCGAGCCAGGCTGACCGCCAAGTCGCTACGCACGGTCATCGTTTACGGCATGGCTCTAGGCGGAATGAATTTCCTCTTCTATATGTCATTGCGCACTGTACCGCTGGGGATTGCCGTTGCCCTCGAGTTCACCGGGCCGCTGGCCGTAGCCATCTATGCCTCCCGTCGTGCTATCGACTTTCTCTGGATCGCTCTCGCCGCCGCGGGATTGATGTTGCTGATTCCAACAGGTGCCACCAGCGCCGGAATCGATCTGGTCGGCGCTGGGTATGCATTGGGAGCAGGTATCTGTTGGGCGCTCTATATCCTGTTCGGCCAGAAGGCAGGTGCCGATAACGGTGTGACGACCGCTGCATTAGGCGTAATGATCGCGGCATTGTTCGTGGCCCCTATTGGCATCGTGCATGCTGGTTCAGCGCTTTTGACCCCCTCCCTGATTCCCATTGCCATTGGCGTAGCCATTCTATCCACCGCCCTGCCCTACACTCTGGAGATGGTCGCACTTACCCGCATGCCGGCACGTACATTCGGCACACTGATGAGTATCGAACCGGCTTTCGGAGCCTTATCGGGCCTGCTGTTTCTGCACGAATTCCTCACACTGTCACAATGGATGGCGATCCTATGCATTATTCTGGCGTCTGTCGGCGCAACCATGACCATGGGTAGCGCCGCGAAGCCTGCAATAGCGGCTGACTGAAAGAGGTTTTGACGAAGGTCTGGCAATTGGTGCGTATTTAGGCCATGTTTAGACCCGTAACCCAATGCCAGACATGGATTTTTTCGGACAGGGATTTCAAAACGCTTAGAGCGCAGGCGAACACAGGCAAACCCGGGCATTAGACTCGTGGCCGCTATAAGGACGGTAATGAAACGAATTTTGATACTGATCGCCATACTGGCTATTGCGGGTTGTGCGGCGACTTCGGAAACCAAGGTAAAACGCGGAAAAAAAGGGCTGCACATCAACTGCTCAGGGCTATCGTCCTCCTGGGACAAATGCTACGCCAGCGCCGCCAATGCTTGCTTGCCGAAAGGCTATAAGGTCATCGCCAAATCCGGTGACACAGTGGAAGAACCCGGCGATTACCCGTTCGGTCTCAATCCTGCGGGTTACACCAGTCGCAGCATGATTGTCATCTGTAAATAGATCAGCGCTGCGCGGCAATCTGCCGGCCAATTTCTTTATGGCTGGACTTCAGCACCGCTTGCTGAACGTCCGGCGTGGCCAACATGCGCGCCACCACCAAGGCCCCGACGCATTGCGACAGCACCGACCACGCTAGGGTCTCACTCTCAAGTATCTGTGCCCAGCGCTCTTGCAGCCGACGAATCCATAACTCGGCTTGCTCCCGTACTTGGATATCCGATCGGGCAATTTCCGCGCCCAGCGCCGGCAACGCGCAACCGGCTTCAGGTTGTTCTACGTGAGCCATGCTCAGATAGTGCTTGAGACAGCGCTCCAGTCGCTCACGATCCTGCGCGCCCTCGCCCCCCAGTCGCTCAAGGCTTTGCCCCAACTCTCGCTCGACGATGGCGGTGAACAACGCATCTTTCGACGAAAAGTGACTATAGAACGCCGCGCCACTCAATCCGATAGCCTTCATCAAGCCGTCGACGCCTACCGTGGAAAACCCCGAACGCTTTGCTGACAGCGAGCTGCTCTGCAATAGCTTTTCCCGAGTTTCCAACTTGTGACTGGCGGAGTAACGCATGTGTTTGCCCTCGAATCGACTGCCTTGACGTGGTCTGGATCCTAGCATAACGTTCGTTCACTTAACGATCGTTTAATAAAGGCATCTACCCATGAATAACAAGAAGGTCGTATTAGTGGTTGGCGCCGGCGATGCCACGGGAGGGGCGATTGCCAAGCGTTTTGCCAAAGAAGGATTCATCGCCTGCGTCACCCGACGCAGCGCCGACAAATTGCAGCCGCTGGTGGACGCGATCAAGGCTGAAGGCGGTGAAGCCCACGGTTTTGCCTGCGATGCGCGCAAAGAAGAAGACGTAATCGCTCTGATTGAAGACATCGAGACTCGCCTCGGTCCGATCGAAGCTTTTGTATTCAATATCGGCGCCAATGTGCCGTGCAGCATTCTTGAAGAAACCGCACGCAAGTATTTCAAGATTTGGGAAATGGCCTGTTTCTCAGGCTTCCTCAATGCCCGTGAAGTGGCCAAACGCATGGTCACGCGCAATCGCGGCACGATTCTCTTCACCGGTGCCACCGCTGGGCTGCGTGGCGCTTCCGGATTCGCCGCATTCGCCGGCGCTAAGCACGGCATCCGCGCACTGGCGCAAAGCATGGCGCGGGAACTCGGGCCGATGAACATCCACGTCGCCCATGTGGTGGTCGATGGTGCGATCGACACCGATTTCATTCGCAACAGTTTCCCCGAGAAGTACGCCACCAAAGATCAGGATGGCATCCTCAATCCCGAGCACATCGCCGAGAACTACTGGTATCTGCACAGTCAGCCACGGGATGCCTGGACGTTCGAGCTGGATCTGCGCCCCTGGAACGAACGCTGGTAAGGCCCCGCCATAACAATAACGACAGAGACGCGAAAATGACTAAAACCGTGGAGTTCTATTTCGACCTTGGCAGCCCTGCCACCTATCTGGCCTACACCCAATTGCCGAAGATTTGTGCCGAGACGAACAGTGAGCTGATTTACATCCCGATGCTGCTCGGTGGCGTATTCAAGGCAACCGGCAACGCGTCACCGGCAATGATTCCGGCGAAGGGTCGGTATATGTTTCAGGATCTGGATCGCTACGCGAAACGCTACGGGGTACCGCTGAGATTTAATCCGCATTTCCCGATCAACACACTGATGCTGATGCGTGCGGTCACGGGTATCCAATTACGTCAGCCAGAACGCTTTGAGGCGTTTATCGATTGTCTGTTCACGGCGCTATGGGTTGAAGGACGCAGCCTTGACGAGCCCGCGACTGTCGCCGCTGTACTGAGCGAACACGGTTTCGACCCGCAGGAAGTTCTGGCGCTGAGCAACGATGAATCTGTCAAAGCAGCGCTTAAGGAGAACACCGAAACGGCGGTTAAACGCGGCGTGTTCGGCGCACCGAGCATGTTCATCGGTAATCAGCTGTTCTTCGGCCAGGATCGGCTCGACTTCGTTGAGGAAGCCTTGCGCCAAGGCTAAGCGATCATTCAGGCGCTGGACACAGCGCCTGAATTCAGCCGATCAGATCGCCGCAGTACGGGTGTTCAACCACTCCAGCGCAGCCCCCTCAAGCAACGGACTCAGGCGCTCACGCACTTCTGTGTGGTAGCTGTTGAACCATTGCTTCTCTTCCTCAGTCAGCAGCGCCGGCAGCAGGCATCGCGTATCGATCGGGCACAGCGTCAAGGTTTCAAACTTGAGGAATTCACCGAATTCGCTGCTACCCGCCTCACGGTTCATCGCCAGATTCTCGATACGCACGCCCCAACGGCCCGGACGATACGTACCCGGCTCGATCGACGTGATCATCCCCGGCTGCATGGCCGTCTGCGGCGCAGGCGCGGCCTGATAGGCAATCACCTGTGGTCCTTCATGGACGTTAAGGAAGTAGCCAACGCCGTGACCAGTGCCGTGGCCGTAATCCACGCTGTCGGCCCAGATCGGCGCACGGGCGATGGCGTCCAGCAGCGGCGAGAGAATGCCTTTCGGGAACTGCGCGCGCGACAGCGCGATCACGCCCTTGAGCACGCGCGTGCAATCGCGCTTCTGCTCTTCGCTCGGCGTACCGACCGGCACCATCCGCGTGATGTCCGTGGTGCCGCCCAGGTACTGTCCACCCGAGTCGATCAGCAGCAAGCCGTCACCCTCGATCACCGCGTGTTCTTCTTCGGTCGCGTGGTAATGCGGCATCGCGCCATTGGCGTTAAACGCAGCAATGGTGTTGAAACTCAGCGAGACATAATCCGGACGACGCTCGCGAGCAGCGGTGAGCTTCTCATCGATGGTCAGTTCGGTAATGCGTTCGCGGCCCCAAGCAGATTCCAGCCAGGTAAAGAATTCGCACAGCGCCGCACCGTCCTGCTCCATGGCTTGGCGGATGTGTTGAGCATCGGCTTCACTTTTCTGCGACTTGGCCAGCGTGGTCGGATTCAAGCCTTCGACCAGTTTCACTGCGCTGTCGAGATTATCCAGTAAACCGCTGGTCACTCGTGCCGGATCGACCAGCAGGCTCGCGCCACTCGGTACGGCACGCAGGGCATCAGCGACTTCGCTGTAATCACGCAGCGTTACGCCATCCTGTTCCAGCACAGCGCGCAATTCGCCATCAACTTTGCTCAGCGCCACGAACAACGTCGCCTGCTGCTGATCGATCAAAGCAAACGAAACAAACACCGGGTTGAACGACACATCGCCGCCGCGCAGGTTGAACAGCCAGGCAATGTCGTCGAGGGTGGCGATGAAATGCCAGTCGGCCCCGCGCTCCCGCAAAGTTTCGCGCAGTTTGGCGAGTTTCTCGCCACGGCTGACCGTCGCCTGCGGTGGCAGATGCTGATAGATCGGTGCATTCGGCAGGCTCGGGCGATCACTCCAGACTTCCTGCAGCAGATCGATATCGGTACGCAGGCGCGCACCGCGTGCTTCAAGCTTGCTGCTCAAGGTACGCGCCGATGCCACGGCCATCACCGCACCGTCAACCGCGACCACACCACCTTCCGGTGTTTGCTCAGCCAGCCAGTCCAGTGGACTCGGCTGACCCGGTTGCAGCTTGACCAGTTCGATGCCGCTGTCCTTGAGTTCCTTGGTCGCTTGCTCCCAATAACGGCTGTCGGCCCAGACACCGGCGAAATCAGCGGTGACGATCAATGTCCCGACCGAACCATGAAAGCCCGACAACCACTGCCGGCCCTGCCAGTAACCCGGCAGGTATTCCGACAAGTGCGGGTCGGCGGACGGCACCAACAACGCATGAATGCCTTCACGGCGCATCAGTTCACGGGTCTGCGCCAGGCGCTGGGGCACCGATCCTTCGGTCGAGGTCTGGGTACTCATCATGTCTCCTGCTAATCACTTCATCGTTATTGTTCGTAGCCGAGAGGTCGGCTCGTTTAAAGCCCGGTCGCCCAGAATGCCGGAGCACTGGCGCAGGCGGTCTTGATCAATGCACAAGCCTTGTCGATATCCTCGGCGGTGGTGAAACGACCGAGGCTCAGCCGAATGGTGCGACCGGCCAGGTGCGCGTCATGCCCCAGCGCCAACAACACGTGGGATGGCGTGTTACTGGCCGAGTTGCAGGCCGAGGTCGCGGAAAAGGCAATCGAATGGCTCAACGCCGCACTGTTGAATTCACCTTCGCTGAAGGTCAGGCTCAAGGTGTGCGGAATGCGTTGAGTGGCGCAACCATTGAGACGTACGCCCGGCAGGCTGAGCAGTTGTTCGAGCAAGCGTTCACGCAACACGACGATAGTTTTTTTCTCGTCATCGAACGTCTCGGCGGCCAGCGCGAACGCTGCGCCCATGCCGGCAATCTGGTGCGTCGCCAACGTCCCGGAGCGCAAGCCACCTTCATGTCCGCCGCCGTGAATCTGCGCCTGTAACCGCTGCTGCGCCCGTGGGCCGACATACAATGCGCCGATGCCTTTGGGGCCGTAGAGTTTGTGTGCGGAGAAGGACATCAGATCCACCGGCCATTGCCCCAGATCGATTGCCACTTTGCCGGCGCCCTGCGCCGCATCGACGTGGAACAATGCCTCGCGACTACGCACCACTTCGCCAATCGCTTGAACATCATTGACGGTACCCAACTCGTTGTTGACCAGCATCAGCGACACCAGAAAGGTATCGTCGCGCATAGCTTCACTGACCGCTTGCGGGGTGATCAGGCCATCGGCATCCGGCACCAGATAGGTTACGGCGACGCCGGCGTCCTGCAATCGGCGGGCGGTATCGAGAATGGCTTTGTGTTCGATCTGACTGGTAATGATGTGGCCGCCGGGGACACCGCGGGCCTGCGCCACGCCTTTGAGGGCAAGGTTATTGGACTCGGTGGCACCGGAGGTCCAGACGATCTGCCCAGCCTTGGCGCCGACCAGTTCGGCGACCTGTCGGCGGGCCTGCTCGACCGTGTGTCGGGCTTGCTGGCCGAACGCGTGGGAGCTGGAAGCCGGGTTGCCAAAGTTACCGTGAAACCCCAGACACTCGATCATCACCTGGATGACCCGCTCGTCAACCGGGGTGGTGGCGGCGTAATCGAAATACAACGGACGTGTGTTCATAAAAGACTCGCAGAGCGTGTTCCGGGATCAGGAGGCTCGTGTCTGCAAACGGCACGGCGCAGCCTTGTGAGCTGCGCGTCGGTTCGAGAGCGTCATCAATACCTGATCGGATGCCGTTAAAGAAGAACAACTTCATTTAAAAGTGCGTAGGAACGCTCCTGAAGCCGAGCTTAACAGGCATCCGGCCTGCGGTTGAAGCAATGCGTCAGCTAAAGCTTTCGAGAAGTAACGGGTACAGCGAAATCACCAGCAATGCGGCCATGCCCCAGTTGAACACGCGCAACCAGCGCGGATCCTTCAGCACATTGCGCAACAAAGTACCGCAGGCGGCCCAGACGCCGACGCTCGGCAGGTTGATGATGGCGAACACTGCAGCAATCACCACGACATTGGTGAAATAGCCCTGCATCGGCGTGTAGGTGCTGATGGCCCCGATGGCCATGATCCACGCCTTGGGATTGACCCACTGAAACGCGGCCGCGCCGAGGTAGCTGATCGGCTTCGCCTCGCCTTCGGCGCTGTCGCCGACCGGTCCCGAGTGAGCAATTTTCCAAGCCAGATACAGCAGATAGGCCGCGCCGACATAGCGCAGAACCGTGTAGAGAATCGGGTAGGTCTGAAACACCGCACCGAGGCCAAAGCCCACGGCCACGACCAGAACGAAGAAGCCGCAAGTGATCCCGAGCATGTGCGGGATGGTGCGGTTGAAGCCGAAATTCACTCCCGATGCCAGCAACATGGTGTTGTTCGGCCCCGGCGTAATAGAGGTGACTAGGGCAAACAGGGCAAAGCCCAACAGCAGGTCAAGCGAGAGGTTCATGGCAGGCAATCCATCAGGGTCATTCAGGTGTAGACCCTATCCCACGCCGCCCGGCAAGCCCACGGACAGTTGGGGAAAACTTCCACCAGTACAGTTTGTTTTCAGCTAGGACGACCGTGCAGCTGTACGGCACGTTCGGCGCTCATTTCAGCTTTCTTGTCGAACTGAGTCTGACCGAGCAATTGCGCTTTTTTTGCGTGGTATTCGTCGAAGGACAAGCCGCTGCGATTCAGTGCTTCCATCGCCAATTCACGGGATTCTTCATCGGTGTAAGGGCGCAGTTCCGGTGCTACATGCCCAGCACAACCGGCGAGTACGGAGACAGCGAGCAACAGGGAAACGGTGAGTAAACGATTCATGGGAGCGTCCTGGCGAGCAATGGGGGGTCGATGGACAAAGGCTACGCCCGGGCACGCTTGCGCAGAAATCAACGCTCTCAATAGTGGCTATCAGGAAATCGACACGTGCTGGCGCATATCTCTTAACGATCTATAAATATCAATTAACGTTCTTTTACGGAATAACAAACTGCCTTTATAACTCCCTGCATGCGCTGAGCACTGTTGCTCCAGCAACTGTTGCTCAGCCAACACTGATTCAACAAAGCACCCTGCTACTCACAGGCGCGACCGCCGCGCTAACGCTCAACGCCTTGTAAACCGGGGCTTCCAGGAATTGGTACAGCGCTTGCTCTGACCCGGTGACTCACTCACTGCTCGCTGAGCAACTGTTGAAAAAAGGAACTGATCATGTCGCGTCCCCTGAAAGTCGTCGCCCTCTCCGGCGGCACCTGGCGTCCGTCCCGTACTTTGGTGCTGACCCAAGCCTTGCTCGCCGAACTGGCCGGGCATCTGACCATCGAAAGCCATTTGATCGAACTCGGTGATATCGCTCGCCCGCTCGGTGGCGCGCTGTCGCGTCAGGAGCTCAGTGCCGAGGTTGAAGCCGAGTTGCAGGCCATTGAACAGGCCGATCTGCTAATTGTTGCCGCGCCGGTTTATCGCGGTTCTTATCCGGGCTTGCTCAAGCATCTGTTCGACCTGATCGACCTCAACGCCTTGATCGACACCCCGGTGCTGCTCGCCGCTACCGGCGGCAGCGAACGCCATGCGCTGGTGCTCGATCACCAGCTGCGGCCGCTGTTGAGCTTCTTCCAGGCCATGACCTTGCCGATCGGCGTGTACGCCACCGAAGCCGACTTCGCCGATTACCAGATCACCAGCGAGCTGCTGAAGGCGCGCATCCGCCTGGCGGCCGAACGCGCCGCGCCGCTGTTCGCCACCCAAATCAAACCTTTGCTGAAAATCGCCTGAGGAGCCGTTCATGGATGTTTTCTGGTTCCTGCCGACCCACGGTGACGGCCACTATCTGGGCACTACCCAAGGTGCGCGCCCAGTCACCCTCAATTATCTGAAACAAGTGGCGCAGGCGGCTGACAGCCTCGGCTACCACGGCGTGCTGATCCCCACCGGACGCTCCTGCGAAGACTCCTGGGTGATCGCCTCGGCGCTGGTGCCGCTGACCGAACGTCTGCGTTATCTGGTGGCGATCCGTCCGGGAATCATCTCGCCGACGGTGTCGGCGCGCATGGCTGCGACGCTTGACCGGTTATCCAACGGCCGCTTGCTGATCAACGTCGTGACCGGCGGCGATCCGGACGAAAACCGTGGCGACGGCAGTTTTCTCAGTCACGCCGAGCGCTATGAAGTTACCGATGAATTCCTGAAAATCTGGCGCCGCGTGTTGCAGGGCGAGGCGGTGGATTTCGACGGCAAACACCTGAAGGTGCAGAACGCCAAAGCCCTCTATCCGCCCGTGCAGAAACCCTATCCGCCGCTGTACTTCGGCGGCTCATCCGATGCCGCGCATGATCTGGCCGCCGAACAGGTCGATGTCTATCTGACCTGGGGCGAACCGCCGGCCGCGGTTGCGGAAAAACTCGCCGACGTGCGCGAACGAGCGGCGCGGCATGGGCGCAAAGTGAAGTTCGGCATCCGCTTGCACGTGATCGTGCGCGAGACCGCCGAAGAGGCGTGGAAAGCTGCGGACAAACTGATCGAACACATCAGCGACGAGACTATTGAGGCGGCACAGAAATCCTTTTCCCGGTTCGACTCCGAAGGCCAGCGACGCATGGCGGCTTTGCACGATGGTCGTCGCGACAACCTCGAAATTGCCCCCAACCTGTGGGCCGGTGTCGGTCTGGTGCGTGGCGGTGCCGGTACGGCGCTGGTCGGCGATCCGCAGCAAGTGGCGGCGCGGATCAAGGAATACGCGGATCTGGGCATCGAGAGTTTCATCTTCTCCGGTTATCCGCATCTGGAAGAGGCTTACCGCTTTGCCGAGCTGGTGTTCCCGCTGTTGCCCGAGCCTTACGCCAGTCTGGCCGGGCGTGGCGTGACCAATCTGACCGGGCCGTTTGGCGAAATGATTGCCAATGATGTGTTGCCCACAAAAGCCTCGGCGTAAACAAATCCCCTGTAGGAGCTGCCGCAGGCTGCGATCTTTTGACTTTGATTTCTAAAAACCAGATCAAAAGATCGCAGCCTGCGGCAGCTCCTACAAGGGCAGTTTGAATTCAGGAGTGTTGGTGTGACCGCCAGACCGCAAAGTACCTTGTTATCCCCATTGCAGACCGCCCGCCAACTGGCTGCCGAGTTTGCCCTGACCGCCGTCGAACGTGACGAACGTGGTGGCACGCCAAAAGTCGAGCGCGATGCCCTGCGCGACAGCGGCCTGCTGGCCCTGAGCATTCCCACCCGCTACGGCGGCCTCGGCGCGAGCTGGAGCGAAACCCTGCAGGTCGTTCGCGAATTCGCCAAGGTCGACAGCTCGATCGCCCACGTTTTCGGTTTTCATCATTTGATGCTCGCCACCGTGCGCCTGTTTTCCCGGCCGGAACAATGGCAGCCGTGGTTCGAACAGACCGCGCGGCAGAACTGGTTCTGGGGCAATGCGCTCAACCCGCTCGACACTCGGACCGTGGTCAAGGATCTCGGCGGCTGGCGCGAATTTTCCGGGAAGAAAAGCTTCTGTTCCGGCGCCAGCGACTCACAAATGCTGATCGCCTCGGCCGTCGATGAGAGCGCTGGCGGCAAATTACTGATCGCGGCGATTCCCAGCGGCCGCAGTGGTATCACCCTGCACAACGACTGGAACAACATCGGCCAGCGCCAGACCGACAGCGGCAGCGCGACCTTTGAACGGGTGCGGGTCGAAGAGTCGGAATTGCTCCTCGATCCCGGCCCGCTGAGCACGCCGTTCGCCTGCCTGCGGCCATTGATCGCGCAACTGACTTTCACGCATATGTTTCTCGGGATTGCCGAAGGCGCCTTTGAAGAAGCACGGCAATACACCCTCAGCGAAACCCGGCTCTGGCACAAATCCTCGGCGCGCGATGTGCGCGAAGATCCGTACGTGCTCGCGCATTACGGCGAGTTCTGGGTGGCGCTGGAAGGCATTCGTCTGCTGGTCGAACGCGCGGCCGCATTGCTCGATGAAGCCTGGGCCAAGGGTGCGAATCTCAGTGCCGAGGAGCGCGGCCAAGTCGCGACAGCGATTGCCACCGCGAAAGTTGCCGCCAGCCGTCAGGGCCTGGAGATTTGCAGCCGTCTGTTCGAAGTGACCGGCGCGCGTTCCACCCATGCTTCCCTGCGCCTCGATCGTCACTGGCGCAACCTGCGCACGCAAACCCTGCACGACCCGCTGGACTACAAACTCCATGAGCTGGGCGACTGGGCGCTGAACCAGTCGCTGCCGGTGCCGACTTTCTATTCCTGATCTGCCTGCATTTGAACTAAAAAGAAGGACGAGCCCATGCAACTGCTGACCCTACCCCCCTCCCCCGCGCTCGCCACGTCGATCCGCGCCACCGCGCAGGTGTTCGAAGACCCGAAATCCCAGGCCCTGCTCGCGCATTTGCAACAGGTCGCGCCGAGCGAAGCCAGTGTGCTGATCATCGGTGAGACCGGCACCGGCAAAGAGCTGGTAGCGCGGCATATTCATAACCTCAGCAACCGCCGTCATCGGCCGTTTATCGCGGTCAATTGCGGGGCGTTTTCCGAGTCGCTGGTGGAAGCGGAATTGTTCGGTCATGAAAAAGGCGCGTTCACCGGTGCGCTGAGCGCCAAGGCCGGATGGTTCGAGGAAGCGGACGGCGGCACCTTGTTTCTCGATGAGATCGGCGATCTGCCGATGGCGATTCAGGTGAAGTTGCTGCGGGTGTTGCAGGAGCGCGAAGTGGTGCGGCTGGGCTCGCGCAAAAGCATTCCCATCGATGTGCGGGTGCTGGCAGCGACCAACGTGCAGCTGGAGAAGGCCATCAATGCCGGCCATTTCCGCGAGGATCTGTATTACCGCCTCAACGTGGTCAATCTGGAATTGAGCCCGTTGCGTGAGCGTCCCGGCGATATCCTCCCGCTCACGCGCCATTTCATCGAGGCCTACAGCCAGCGCCTGGGTTATGGCCGCGTCAGTATCAGCCCCGGTGCCGAGCACAAACTGCGTGGCTACAGTTGGCCGGGCAACATTCGCGAACTGGAAAACGTCATCCATCACACCCTGCTGATCTGCCGCAATGGCGTGATCGAACGCGATGATCTGCGCCTGTCGAACCTGCGTATCGATCGCCCGGACGATCATCACAGCAGCGCCGATGATTCACCGGAAGCGTTGCTGGAACAGGCCTTTCAAAAACTGTTCGCGCAACAGGCCGGTGCTTTGCACGAGAAAGTCGAAGACGCCTTGCTGCGCGCAGCGTATCGCTTTTGCCATTACAACCAGGTGCACACCGCAGCACTGCTCGGTCTGAGCCGCAACGTCACCCGCACGCGTTTGATCAAGATCGGCGAACTGGCAGTCAACAAGCGGCGACTCACGGAAAACCTGCAGGGCGAGCGCCTGATCCAGTTGTCGATCTAGCCAACCAGGTGGCAGTGCAGCGCATCGTCGTGACTGCGGGCGATGCTGCTCAGCACCTGAAATGAATTGAAGGTGATGGTTTTCGCCTGATGGGTGTGAATCAGTTGCCAGAAATCCTGCTCGCCGCTTTCAAAGCTGCGAAACGCCGCCTCCCCCGCCTCGCGGGTCTGCCATTGGAGAAAACTCAGCACGCGCCGGCCGTCATCGCTGGCCTGCACACTGGCACTGACAAAACCGTCGTAGCGCTGAGCCAGACGCTCGGTTTGCCTCGATAGTGCAGTCACCAGCGCAGGTTGTTGGCGTGGTTCGATTTCAAATTCGATCAGTTGGGTAAAACTGCGGTTGTTCATGGAATGCCCCCACTCAGCGTAAGACGAGCCTTGCGACTCGAAGACCTGCAGGGTAAAACCTCTAGTTAAGTCAAGGTCAAGAGCTGTCTGCAGATGATCAGCAAAGAAAATGTGCACAAGCAGTTAACAGTCGGCGAAGTCGCGGCGCGCAGCGGTGTCGCCGTCACCGCCCTGCACTTTTATGAGTCCAAAGGCTTGATCAAGAGCCAGCGCAATGCCGGCAATCAGCGCCGTTATCCGCGCGAAGTGCTGCGCCGGGTGGCGTTGATCAAAGTCGCGCAGCGGCTGGGGATTCCATTGGCGGAGATTGGCGAGGCGCTGAAAATCCTTCCGGATGATCGTGCGCCCAGCGCGGCCGACTGGAAAATCCTCTCGGAGCAATGGCGCCGAGAATTGGATGAACGGATCGAACAACTGACGCTACTGCGTGACCGGCTCAATGGCTGCATCGGTTGCGGGTGTTTGTCGATGGAGGCCTGCCCGCTGCGCAATCAGGGCGATGTACTCGGCGAACAAGGCCCGGGGCCGCACTTTCCAAAGGATTGACTGCTCGTCGGGCAAAAACCTGCACGGCGAGGACGGTTCTATAGTGAATCTTCCACAAATCCGGTGGAGTCCTGTCCCATAGAACAACAATTCAGGGAGAACGTCATGAGCGTCAAACCCATTCCCGAGGGGTATCACAGCATTACCCCGTATCTCGGCATCCACAAAGCGGCCGAGGCCATCGATTTCTATAAAAAAGCCTTCGGCGCCACCGAAGTCATGCGCCTGGCCATGCCTGACGGCGGCATCGGTCACGCCGAACTACGCATTGGCGACAGCGCGATCATGCTCGGCTCGCCGTGCGATCAGGGACCGTTGAGCAATCCCGATAAAAGCGTGTCAGTTGGTTTGCATCTGTACGTAACCGATGTCGACAAGTCCTTTCAGCGAGCGCTGGACGCGGGGGCGACGACGGTGTCCGAGGTCAAGGATCAGTTTTACGGTGATCGCAGCGGGACGTTGAAGGATCCGTATGGGCATCTGTGGTTTCTGGCCTCGCGCAAGGAGGATCTGACTGAAGAGCAGATCAAGCAGCGGGCGATGGAGATGTTTCAGCAGGGTTGAGCATCTCAGTGTCTGGACTGGCACTATCGCGAGCAGGCTCACTCCTACAGGGGAACGCATTCCAACTGTAGGAGTGAGCCTGCTCGCGATGAGGCCATAACTATCAACACCCATCACACTTCATGAACCTGCCCACCACGCTTTGCCCCTTGCCGCGAACGCCGGACGATTTCAGGATGCAGCCAACCAGAACCCTGAAAAAGGATCAGCCCGATGTTTGCCGGATTCCGCAAAGACCAGCGTCACGTCAACGGCGTCGACATTGCCTACCGCCTCGGCGGCAGCGGCCCGGGCCTGTTGCTGTTGCACGGGCACCCGCAGACCCATGTGATCTGGCACAAGATTGCCGAACAACTGGCCGAACACTTCACCGTGGTCGCCGCCGACCTGCGCGGTTACGGCGACAGCAGTCGCCCGGCCGCTGATGAGCTGCACGCCCATTACTCGAAACGCGAAATGGCCCGCGACAATGTCGAGTTGATGCAGGCGCTGGGCTTCGAGCAGTTTTCGATTCTCGCTCACGACCGTGGCGCGCGGGTCGCCCATCGTCTCGCGCTTGATCACCCGAACGCCGTGCAGCGCATGATGCTGCTCGACATCGCCCCGACCCTGTCGATGTATACGCAAACCAACGAAGCCTTTGCCCGCGCGTATTGGCACTGGTTCTTCCTGATCCGCCCGGCACCACTGCCGGAAACCCTGATCGAAGCGGATCCGGAAGGCTATCTGCGCAGCGTGATGGGCAGCCGCAGCGCCGGACTCAAGCCGTTTACCGATGAAGCCTTTGGCGAATACCTGCGCTGCCTGCAACGACCGGGCAGCGCTCGCGGCATCTGCGAAGACTATCGCGCCAGCGCCGGCATCGATCTTGCGCACGACCGCGCCGACATCGCCGCCGGGCATCAGCTGAATCTACCGCTGCGCGTGTTGTGGGGCGCCGAAGGTACGGTCGGGCGCTGCTTCGATCCGCTCAAGGAATGGCAGCAAGTGGCGTCGAACGTCAGCGGTCAGGCATTGCCCGCTGGCCATTACATTGCCGAAGAAGTCCCCGAACGGTTGCTCGCCGAAGCACTGGCCTTTCTGCGCTGACCGGAAACACTGGATCTCGGTGCTATGCTGGCGGCTTCTGCCGCCAGTGTTCGTTTTTGACATGTCCCAGAAGAAAGACACCGTGCCCCTGCCCGAAGACCTGCGCGTACTGCTCACCGTAATCCGCAAGAACGGCTTTGCCGCTGCAGCGGATGAGTTGGGCCTGTCACCGGCCTACGTCAGCAAACGCATCCAGATTCTCGAAACCACCCTCGGCACGCGTCTGTTGCACCGCACCAGCCGTCGCGTCTCGCTGACCGAGGACGGTGAGCGCGTGCAGCGCTGGGCGTTGCGCATTCTCGATGATTTCCAGCAGTTGCACGATGAACTCTCCGACGCCCACGGCAGCCCGCGTGGGCGTTTGCACATTTGCAGCAGTTTCGGTTTCGGTCGCAATCACGTAGCCCCGGCGGTGTCGTTGCTGGCCGAACGTTATCCAGAACTGGAGATTCGCCTCGACCTGTTTGACCGGGTGGTGGACATCATCAACGAAGGCTTCGATCTGGAGATCCGCGTCGGCGATGACCTGCCCGGCCAGCACATCGGTCGACGCCTGGTCAGTAACCGGCGGGTGCTGTGCGCCGCTCCCGGTTATCTGCAACGTCGCGGCACACCGCAGACGCTGGACGAACTGCAACAGCACGATTGCCTAGTGATCAAGGAGCGCGACAACGCCTTTGGGATCTGGAATCTGGATCGCGATGGCGGACAAGAGAGCGTGCGCGTCAGTGGGCCGTTGTCGTCAAACAATGGCGAAATCGTTTTGCAATGGGCGCTGGATGGACGTGGGGTTTTGTTGCGGTCGTTGTGGGATGTGAAGCCGTTGCTGGAGCAAGGACGCCTGGTGCAGGTGCTGGAGGATTACAGCCAGAGTGCCAATGTCTGGGCGGTGTACCCGACGCGGCTGGCACATTCGGGGAAGTTGCGCGCGTGTGTGGAGTTTTTGCAGGCGCATTTCAAAAGCCTGTCGCTATAGCTCAAAACACCACAAAAACCTGTGGGAGCTGGCTTGTCGGAACGCCGCATCGCAGCGATGGCGTCAGCTCAGCCAACACAAATGCTGGAAGTGCCGGCCTCATCGCTGCGATGCGGCGTTCCGACAAGCCAGCTCCCACAGGTTATGCGTTCAGCCTAACCAAGGGTTGTTGGCCAGATGTTGGCGTTCGAAGGTTTTGATCTGCTCGCGCCGTTGCAAGGTACTGCCGATAGCATCCAGACCGAGGATCAACGCAGTCTTGCGCAGGGTGTCGATCTGAAAGTCGATTACGCTGCCATCCGCCAGGCCAATCTGCTGCGTCTCTAAATCAATACTGATCCGCGCCGTTTCAGCCTGACCGACAAGCTGTCCGATGCGTTGCACCTGCGCTTCATCCAGCGTGATCAACAACACCCCGTTACGCTGGCAATTGTCGTAGAAGATCCCGGCAAAACTGCTGCCGATCAACGCGCGGATGCCCATCTGCTGCAAGCCCCAAACCGCATGTTCGCGGCTGGAACCGCAGCCAAAATTCGCTCCGACTACTAGAAAACTCGCGCCCTGCCATGTCGGTTTGTTCAACACAAAATCGGGATCGGGGCTACCATCGCGCAGAAACCGCAGATCGAAAAACAGCCCGCGATCGAGTCCTTGGCGATCAATGCCTTTGAGGAACTGTTTTGGCATGATCACGTCCGTGTCGACGTTGGCCGCCAGTAACGGTGCGGCCCGACCGCTGATGTGGGTGAAGGGTTGCAGGCTCATGGGCGTTCTCCAAATTGGCGAATATCGGTGAGTCGACCGCAGATCGCAGCGGCGGCGACCATGGCCGGGCTCATCAAATGAGTGCGCGCACCGGCGCCCTGACGGCCTTCGAAATTGCGGTTGGTACTCGACGCGCAGCGGTCGCCGGGCGCAAGTACGTCGTCGTTCATCGCCAGGCACATCGAGCAGCCAGACTGACGCCATTCAAAACCGGCATCGATAAAGATCTGCGCCAACCCTTCGGCCTCGGCCTGAGCGCGAACTTCGCTGGAGCCGGGGACGATCATCGCCCGCACATGTCCGGCCACTTGCTGACCGCGCACGACGCTGGCGGCATCGCGCAGGTCTTCTATCCGCGCGTTGGTGCACGAGCCGATAAAGGCGTGGCTGATAACAATGTCGCTGAGCGCCATGCCCGCTTCGAGGCCCATATAGTTGAGGGCGCGGCGCATGTCCTGACGCAGGATCGGATCGCTGATCGCTTGCGGATCTGGTACCCGCGCACCAATTGCAGCTGCCTGATCGGGGCTGGTGCCCCAGGTGACCATCGGTTCCAGGACGCTGGCGTCAAGGTGAATCTCGCGGTCAAACAGCGCACCGGGATCACTGCGCAGTTCGCGCCACTTCTTCACGCCTTGTTCCCATAGCTCTCCTTGCGGCGTTCGCGGCTTGCCCTTGAGATAGGCGAAGACTTTGTCATCCGGGGCCATGAATGCGCCGCGCGCTCCAGCCTCGACAGCCATGTTGCAAATGGTCATGCGCGCTTCAACGCTGAGGGCATCAATGGTCGAGCCGCAGAATTCGATCGCGTAACCGCTGGCCCCGGAAGCACCGATGCGGCCGATCAGGGCCATGATCACGTCTTTCGAGGTCAAACCCGGCGCCAACTCGCCGTCGACGGTCACGCGCAGGCTTTTCAGTCGTTTGTAGACCAGCGTCTGCGAAGCCAGCAGGTGTTCGATTTCGGAGGTGCCGATGCCGAAACCGAAAGCACCGAGTGCGCCATAGGTGGTGGTGTGGCTGTCGCCAGCGGCAATGACCATACCGGGTAGAATAAAGCCCTGCTCGGGGGCGATAACGTGTTCGATGCCCTGACGCTTGTCGAGGATGTCCAGCAACTCGATGCCGAAGTCCCGGCAGTTCTCCGCCAGATACGACACTTGCCGCGCGCCGCCGGCGTCGGGCATTACTGCGATGCGCACAGGCGTGGTCGGGTTGACGTGATCGACCACCGCCAGCGCCGTGCCCGGCCGCCAGACGTCGCGCCCGGCCGCGCGCAAACCGCTGAAAGCCTGCGGGCTGGTGTATTCGTTGATCACCTGACGATCGATATACAACAGGACATGACCCTGATCGTCGAGGCGGCACACCGTGTGCGAATCGATGTGTTTGTCATAGAGGGTTCTGGCGGTCATCAAGGCGCTCACTCAGGGAAATCAGGTGATTCCCATCATAGGGAGCGCGGGTCGGCCATCAATTGGCAGACAGTGATGGCGTGGATCATGAATCGTGTTTGATCCCCTGTACGCAGCTAAGCCCTGTGGGAGCGAGCCTGCTCGCGAAAGCGGTGGATCAGGCAACGGATGAAGTGACTGACCCGGCGCTTTCGCGAGCAGGCTCGCTCCCACAAAGGGATTTGTGGTGAGCGGGGAATTGGGAAACATTTGCTTTCATATCACCTTTCGGGATTTGTCCCGCTCATTCGTCCTATAGAGATGCAGGCCGTTCGCGTAGGCAAAAGCCACGTTCGGTCTTTCGGGGTCTGCCGTGCTGCGAAGCCCGTAGCCACGCGCCCTTTCACCGCTATAAAGACGCGCAATCATGTCGAAGAAATCCCGCTCCAAACTGTGGTTCCTCGTTCATAGCTGGCTGGCGTTACCGATCTGGTTCTTTGTCCTGATCGTCTGTGTCACCGGCACGCTGGCGGTGGTCAGCCAGGAAATCGTCTGGCTGGCCAACCCGCAGATGCGCGCCAGCCAGCCTGCGGACGATGCGCCGCTGCTCAGCTATGACCAGATCATGGCAGCGATCAAAACAGCCGAACCACAGACCATCGTTGAAAGTATCAGTCGTCCCGACGAATCCCACTTCGCCCTCGACGTTGCGGTCAGCTATCCGGACGGTCGTTCGCAGACGGTCTACGTCAATCCTTACACCGGGGTGATTCAGGGCCCTGCCCCGACGTTCGATTTCAAGGCCTTCACCCGCGCCCTGCATGGCTGGTGGCTGGTGCCGTTCACCAACGGTTTCAGTTGGGGCTGGTATCTGGTGTCGTTCCTCGGCGTGCCGATGCTGGTGTCGCTGATCACAGGTCTAGTGGTCTACAAGCGCTTCTGGAAAGGTTTTCTGCGTCCGACCCTGCGCGTGCGTCACGGCGCGCGGATCTTCTGGGGTGACTTCCATCGCTTGTGCGGTATCTGGTCGATCTGGTTCATTGCGGTGATTTCCATCACCGGGATCTGGTTTCTGATTCGGGCGATTCTGTTCGACAACCAGATCGCCATTTCCAGCGAGCCGATCATTCCGGCCATGTCCCGCGAGAGCGTGCCGATCTCTGCCGCCGGCACACCGCCGCCACGGATCAGCCTGGACCGTGCCGTCGAGCTCGCGCAAGAGAAGATTCCGGGGCTGGAAGCCAGCTTCGTCAGCCTGCCGGGCAATGCCTACAGCCACATGAGCGTCGGTGGGCGCGGCTGGTATCCGTTGATGTTCCAGACCGCCACGCTCAATCCGTACAACGGCGACATCGCCGCTTCACGGCTTCTGTCCGATCGTTCGTCGCTGGAGTTCGTCACCGAGTCCATGCGGCCACTGCACACCGGCGACTTCGGCGGCATCTGGATCAAGCTGATCTGGTTCTTCTTCGGTTTGATCCTGAGCATGATGATCCTCAGCGGCTTGTTGATCTGGACCAAACGCACCGCGCTGGCCACCGCCAACGCGTTGAAGCGCGAAGACAAGAAACACCGCCTCAAGGCACAACCGGCGATGAGCCGTGAAACCTCGGAGGCCAGCCTGTGAGCAAATCAATCACCAAGGCACAGCCTTCTCGACTCGCGCGTTTCTGGCACAAATGGCGCTTCCACATCAATGTCCTGCTGCTGTTGATCCCGCTGGGGTTCATGCCCAAATACTTCGCCGACGCCTCTCTGTTTCGCGGTGACAGCGGGCTGGGCCAACATGAAATCGGCAATATCCAGGTTGGCCCGTGGAGCCTGCGCCTGGCCGAACTGCGCAACGAAGCGCCGGTGCTCACTGGCCCGGCCGGCTACATGAAAGACTTCAGCGCCGCCCTTTGCGATGCCTGTGTCGAGCAGGTCAAGGCCACCTACCTGCGCATCGGCAAGCCACGCAGCCTGCGCGCCGCCGGTACGATTTTCTTTGGCACGCCATACCGCATGGGCACGCAGATGCCGATCCCGGAGAAGACCAGACCCGACGCCGAACTGTGGATCACCATGGAAGGCTGGGACGGCAGCATGCATCAGGCTTCGATTCCCCTGAGTCAGGCCTCCCCCGCCACCTTCGCCTGGCTGAACAAACAAGGAGTCAAACCATGACTTGTTCCCAACGCCCTTCCCGCCTGCGCCTGAAGGCCGTGCTGCTGGTGCTGTGCGCCGGTTTCAGCGCCAGTGCGCTGGCTCACAACCCGATGTGCGAATGTAAAGCCATCGACGCCGAGCAGATCAAATGCACCGGCGGGTTCTCCGACGGCAGCGGCGCGCCGGGGGTGACCCTCGATGTGATCGGTTACGACGAAACCATTCTGGTGCCGGGCAAACTCGGCGCCGATTCCACACTGACGTTCAAGAAACCCGGCAGCGAATTTTACGTGCTGTTCGACGCGGGCCCGGGCCACGTGGTGGAAATCGACCAAGCGGATATCGAAGCCCGATGAGTACGCCCACTCGACAAATCGTGCGTCCGGCCGGTGCCGGTCATGAAACCCTCAATGTGCTGCTGTTGTGCCTGTTGATCCTCGCGGTCGCAGGTTCTGTGGTCGCGTGGCGCGGGGTTTCCCATGAGCCCGAGCCAGTGGCGACTAACCAGCTCGACGCACGCCGCGACCTCAGTGCTGCCGAGCAAGGCATCTATGCCGACCTGCGGGTGACCCTCGATGAAATCCGCTTGCTGCGCGAGGAACAACAAGCCCTGCCGACGCCGCAGAATCTGGCCGACGAAGGGTTTGCGCCATTTGCCCAGGATGCGAGTTCGGTCAGCCGCGGTGGTCATGCCTGGCAATTGCTGGCGGACGCCGCGTATTTCGGCCAAAGCCAGAATCCGGCCGTCGCCGGTTCGTTTGTGATGCTGCTCAGCGCCGATGACAAGGCTGCGCCGGACATCTGGCTCAGCCGCGATGCTGCCGCTCAAGCCCCGGCGCAACTCACTGCGGCGGCGCTGTCCGCTGCCGGCTGGAAACAGATCGTCGCGCAATACGATGCCGGGGTTACCCGCGAACATCGCCATTGATTCCTCGCCCTCCTCCGAGAGAAGACCGCTTGCCCATGTCTATTTCATCGCCACGCCGTCCATTGTTACGCCTCTTTTTATTGGGCCTGTGTGCCTGTCTGCTGAGCCCTTTGGCCAGCGCCGATCAGGCCAAACGCCTGCGCATTGGCATCACCCTGCACCCTTACTACAGCTATGTGGCCAACATCGTCGGCGACAAGGCCGAGGTGGTGCCGCTGATCCCGGCCGGTTTCAACCCGCATGCCTACGAGCCACGGGCCGAAGACATCAAACGCATCAGCGGGCTGGATGTGATCGTGCTCAACGGCGTTGGCCATGACGACTTCGCCGACCGCATGATCGCCGCCAGCGAAACGCCAAACATCAAAACCATCGAAGCCAACGAAAACGTGCCGTTGCTGGCGGCCACCGGGGTCGCCGCACGCGGGGCCGGCAAAGTGGTGAACCCGCACACGTTCCTGTCGATCAGCGCTTCTATTGCCCAGGTCAACAACATTGCTCGCGAACTGGGCAAACTCGATCCGGACAACGCCAAGACCTACACCCAGAACGCCCGCGCCTACGGCAAACGCCTGCGGCAGATGCGCGCCGACGCGCTGGCAAAACTGACGCAAGCGCCGAACGCGGAACTGCGCGTGGCCACGGTGCACGCGGCTTACGACTATCTGCTGCGTGAGTTCGGCCTGGAAGTGACCGCCGTGGTCGAGCCGGCCCACGGTATCGAGCCGAGCCCAAGCCAGTTGAAGAAGACCATCGACCAGTTGCGTGAACTGGACGTGAAAGTGATCTTCTCGGAGATGGATTTCCCGTCCACTTACGTCGACACCATTCAGCGTGAGTCTGGCGTCAAGCTGTATCCGCTGTCGCACATTTCCTACGGCGAGTACACCGCCGACAAGTACGAAAAGGAAATGACCGGCAACCTCAACACCGTGGTGCGGGCGATTCAGGAGTCTGGCGCATGACTTCCAGAGAAACGATCTCGACCGAACTCCAGTCCCCTGTGGGAGCGAGCCTGCTCGCGAAGGCGCCGGATCAGCCAACATCTGTATTGAATGACACGCCGCATTCGCGAGCAGGTCGAATCGTCGCACCGTCGCTCCCACAGACCTGCGGGCCGACGCTGGATTTTGCGGAGGTTTGTCTGACGCTGGGGCGCACGACGATTTTGGATAACGTCACCTTCCAGGTGCAGCCCGGCAGCGTACATGCCCTGGTCGGCCCAAACGGTGGCGGCAAGAGTTCGCTGATCAAGACCCTGCTCGGGCAAATGCCCCATCAGGGCCAGCTCAGCCTGCAATGGCCCGGCGAACCCGGCACCATCGGTTATGTACCGCAGGCGCTGGAATTCGATCGCGGTCTGCCGATGACCGTCGACGATTTCATGGCTGCCATGTGCCAGCGACGTCCGGCGTTTCTCGGTTTGAGCAAGCGTTACGCCGGCGCCATTGGTGAAGCGCTGGAACGCGTCGGCATGCAGGACAAACGCAAGCGCCGCATGGGCGCGCTGTCTGGCGGTGAGCGGCAGCGGGTGCTGCTCGCCCAAGGTTTGATTCCGGCGCCGCAATTGCTGGTGCTGGATGAACCGATGTCGGCCCTTGATGAAGCTGGGATTCAAGTGTTCGAACGTCTGCTCGGCGATTGGCGTGCAGCGGGCATCACCGTGCTGTGGATCGAGCACGATCTGGAAGCGGTTGGGCGTCTGGCCAGCCGTGTCACTGGTCTAAACCGCCGCGTGCTGTTCGATGCCTCACCGCAAGAGGCGCTGACCCCGGAACGTCTGCTGACCTTGTTCTCGACCCATCCACGGAGCGCTGCCTGATGAGTTACGAAGCCTTTCGTTTGATGGTGCAAGGCTGGGCCTCGTCCGGTTATCTGCCGGAAGCGCTGGCCTACGGTTTTGTGGTCAATGCGTTGCTTGCCGGCCTGTTGATCGGCCCGGTACTCGGCGGCCTTGGCACTCTGGTAGTGGTCAAGCGCTTCGCGTTTTTTTCCGAAGCGGTGGGTCATGCGGCGCTCACCGGTGTAGCCATCGGCATTCTGCTCGGCGAACCTTACACCGGGCCCTACGGCAGCCTGTTCGGCTACTGCCTGCTGTTCGGCATCCTGCTCAATTACCTGCGCAACCGTACCGGTCTGGCACCGGACACTTTGATCGGCGTATTCCTCTCGGTGTCACTGGCACTGGGCGCAAGCCTGCTGCTGATTCTGGCGGGCAAGATCAATGTGCACATTCTCGAGAACGTACTGTTCGGTTCGGTACTGACGGTCAACGGCAACGATCTGGCGGTATTGGCCATCGTCGGTTCGCTGGTCATGGCGCTGGCCCTGCCGCTGTACAACCGCATCATGCTTGCCAGTTTCAACCCACAACTCGCGGCGGTGCGCGGGGTGGCGGTGAAGACCCTGGATTATCTGTTCGTGATTCTGGTGACGCTGATCACCGTCGCAGCGGTGAAAGTCATCGGCGCGATTCTGGTCGGCGCGCTGCTGGTGATTCCAGCGGCGGCGGCACGTTTGCTCAGCCAGTCGCTCAAGGGCTTCTTCTGGTGCTCGGTGTTGATCGCCACGGTCAGCACACTGTGCGGGATCCTCGCGCCGATCGTGTTTGATCTGCCGATTCCGTCCGGCGCCGCGATCATTCTGGTCGCCGGCATTGCCTTCGCCCTCGCCGCCATTGCGCGCGGGGTTGTCCCGAGTCTGAAAGGGAATCTTGGATAAATGAGTTTTTCACTGCGCAAACTGACCCTGGCCATGACCCTGTGCGGTGTGATCTGCACGCCGTTGATGGCCGCCGAAAACACTAAACCGCTGCGAGTGCTGGCCTCGTTGCCGATCACGTATGGCTTGGGCGAAGTGCTGCTAAAAGGCACTGACGTCAGTCTGGAACGTGCAGCCCCCGCCAATTTGCCGGGCAGTCGCCAGACCGCGTATTTCACCGGTCGCGGTGCGCCGGCGCTGAGCAAACTGGCAACCGGCGCGGACGCGGTCATTGGCGTGCGTTCACTGTGGGCCGATGATCCGCTGTACCCGATCGCCCGTCGCAGCAATATTCGCATCGTTGAAGTTGATGCGGCGCGCCCGGTCGACGGCGCCCTCCCGGGCATTGCCGTGCAACCGGATCTGAAGGTTGATGGTTTGAACAGTCAACCGTGGCTGGCGAGCAACAACATGGGGCGCATGGCGGACGTGATGGCGGCGGATCTGGTGCGCCTGGCACCTAGCGCCAAGCCTGCGATCGAGGCGAATCTGGCGACGTTGAAGCAGCGTTTGCTGAAGCTCAGCGCCGACAGCGAGGCGCGGTTGGCGAGTGCCGACAATCTGAGTGTGATGAGTTTGAGTGATCACTTTGGTTATCTGATCGGTAGTCTGAATCTGGAACTGATCGGCGAGGATCCACGCCCTGATGCGGAATGGACGCCGCAGGATCTGAAAAAACTGACGGCGACGCTCAAGGACAATGATGTGGCGGTGGTGCTGCATCATCGGCAGCCATCGGAGCCGGTGAAAGCGGCAATTGCTGAGTCAGGCAGTCGTTTGGTGGTGTTGAGTACCGATGCGGTAGATCCGGTGGCGGAGCTGGAAGGCAATGTGGATTTGCTGTTGAAGGGTTTGAGCGGGGCTTAATTTCAGTTGAAACCGCGTTATCGTTCATCGCTGGCAAGCCAGCTCCCACAGGGTTCTCGGTGAACGCAGATTTTGTAATCACCAAAATACCTGTGGGAGCTGGCTTGCCAGCGATGGGGCGCTAAAAGGCAACACAAATCCAAGGCAAGAAAAAACCCGCTGACTGTTTCCAGTCCAGCGGGTTTCTTTTTGCCCGGTCGCTTATTGCGCGGCGGCCTGGGCTTCCATCTTCTGACGCAGACTCAGCGGACGCATGTCGGTCCAGACTTCTTCGATATAGGCCAGGCATTCCTTTTTCAGGCCGCTCTTGCCCACGGTGCGCCAGCCTTGCGGCACGGCTTTGTAGTCCGGCCAGATCGAGTATTGCTCTTCGTGGTTGACCACGACCTGAAAGAGGATGTCCTCGCGGTCGAATACTGACGTCATGCTGGTTCTCCATCGTTATAAGGGTGGGCTGCACGCTGAGTGCAGCCGGGTATGTAGAAAGAACGTTCGGCGCGGCGAAAAATTTACAGCGCAGCGGTGGCAGCGGCCAAAGCACGGCCAAAGATTTCTGCGACACGGTCGATTTCGGCGGCAGTGATCACCAGCGGCGGCAGGAAACGTACTACTGCGCCATGCCGACCGCCCAGCTCCAGAATCAGCCCACGCTTGAGGCATTCGCGCTGGACCAGCGGCGCCAGTCGTGCGAACGCCGGCGGATGACCGAGCGCATCCGGTGTGCCGTTCGGCTCGACCAGCTCGACGCCGAGCATCAGGCCGCGACCACGAATGTCGCCCAATTGCGGGAAGTCCCGTTGCAGGATGCGCAGGTGCTCGCTGAGGCGCTCGCCCATGGCAGCAGCGTGTTCGCAGACCTTGTGCTCAACCAGATAACGCATCACCGCAGAACCTGCCGCCATGGCCATTTGATTGCCACGGAACGTGCCGGCGTGCGCGCCCGGCTGCCAGGTGTCGAGCCAGTCGCGATAGACCACCACGGCCAACGGCAGGCTGCCGCCGATGGCTTTGGACAACACCACCACATCCGGGGTGATACCGGCGTGTTCGAAGGCAAACATCTTGCCGGTGCGGGCGAAACCGCTCTGGATCTCGTCGACGATCAACGCCACACCCGCCTTTTCGGTGATCCGGCGCAAGCCGCGCAACCACTCGATGTCCGCCGGAATCACACCGCCCTCGCCCTGCACCGCTTCGACGATCACCGCTGCGGGCAGTTGCACGCCGGCTTCCGGGTCGTTGAGCAAGTTTTCCAGATAGCTCAGGTTAGCCTTCACGCCCGCCGCGCCACCAAGGCCGAACGGGCAACGGTAGTCATACGGGAACGGCATGAACTGCACGCCATTGCTGAGCAACGCACCTAGCGGTTTTTTCGGCCCCAGGCTGCCCATCAGGCTCAGCGCGCCCTGGCTCATACCGTGATAACCACCGGAGAACGACAGCACGGTGCTGCGCCCGGTCGCCGTGCGTACCAGCTTCAATGCCGCTTCCACGGCATCGGTACCGGTCGGGCCGCAGAACTGGATTTTCGCTTCAGCCGCGAGGGCAGATGGCAGCAGGCCGAACAGGTCCTGGACGAACTGATCCTTGACCGGCGTGGTCAGGTCGAGGGTATGCAATGGCAATTCATCGGCCAGTACCTGCTGGATCGCTTCGATCACCACCGGGTGGTTATGCCCCAGCGCCAGCGTGCCGGCCCCGGCGAGGCAGTCGATGAACGTGCGCCCTTCAACGTCTTCGACATACAGGCCTTTGGCGCGCTTCAGTGCCAATGGAATGCGTCGTGGATAGCTGCGCGCGTTGGACTCCTGCCGGGCCTGACGAGCCAGCAATGGCGATTCGTTGAACTGGTACAGCGTTTCGGCCGGCGCCGAGGTAACCCGGGCCGACGACTCTTCGATAAGGCTGGTGGCGACTGACATCTCTCGACCCCTCAATTGGCTATGGATAGTGACCAAAACAGCACACCGGACAGGTGCGCATTCCGATCGCGGGGCGCACTTGCAGGTTTTCCTGTTCTGGAAACGCTTAAGGGGCCTGAGGATTTAGCCCGTGATCGTGTTGTCAGGCCGGCGCTGCCAACGACTTGTGCATGGGCAGGGTCTGCACGCCTTGGTATTCGACGGGCGGCGCTGACTCGCGATAGCCCAGACGGCGATAAAAAGTACGGCCGGTGCGCGTGCTGTTGAGATTCGCTTGAGCAACGTCGCGAACCCGCAACCAGCCTTCCAGATCGTGCATCAACGCGCGCCCGACGCCCCGGCGAAAGGATTCCGGCTGCACGTAACACAGGGAAATGTCACCACTGGCCTGTGCCATGCCGACACCGACCGGTTTGTCCGCCAGTAAAGCCATGCATAAATAGAAGTGCGGGTCGGCGAGGCGGGCGCTGATGAAGTCGGCGGATTGCTGAGTGATCCAGGTGCTGACCCGTGTCGGATCGTTACGGTGGTCGAGCGCACAACCGATACGGATCGAACGTTCGATGATGCGGCTGATGATGCCGGCGTCGGCCAGTGTGGCGGGACGAATGCAGATGGGTGCTTCCATGGCGCAATTCCCTCAATCCATTGAGTCAAAGCTGCGTTGACCTTACCCCCACCTCTGCCGGATAGCGAATGTCGAAAAGTTACATTTGATGTGTCTGGCGCGATTTCCTGTAGGAACTGCCGAAGGCTGCGATCTTTTGATCTTGATCTTGAAAAACAAAATCAAAAGATCGCAGCCTTCGGCAGCTCCTACACAAGCTCTACTGGAATCAGACAGGTTGCAATGGCATGGTCAGCTCGACACTCAGGCCATCCGGGCGGCTGTCGAAATGCAGGGCGCAGTCGCAGCGCTGGACGATCGCCTGAACAATCGCCAGGCCAAGTCCGCAACCGGTGCTCTGGCCGTTGCGCCAGAAGCGTTGGGTCAGGTGTTGCAGATCATCCGCCGCAATCCCCGGGCCATGGTCGCGCACGACAAACCGCACACGGTTGCCAATGGTTTCCAGGCTCAGCTCAACCGCGCAGTCTTCTGGCGTATGGCGCAGGGCGTTGTCGAGCAGATTGCGCAGCGCCGCAATCGACAGCACCGCCGGCATTTGCAGCGGTGCAACGGAAAGTCCGGTCGGCAGTTGCAGTTTGATGCGCTGGTGCTCGCCACCGGTGGCGTCCTGAATGGCCAGGCGTGCCACTTGCTCGGCGCTGCACTGCGAACCGTCATCGAACGACAGACTACCCTCGACCCGCGCCAGCAACAGCAACTGTTCGAGGGTGCGATGCAAGCGATCGGCGCCCTCCTCGGCCCGCGCCAGCGACTGATCGCGGGCGCTGCCATCGGTCATGCGCGCAACTTGCAGGTGGGTCTTGATCGCCGTCAGCGGGCTGCGCAGTTCATGCGCCGCGTCACCGGTCAGGCGCCGCTCGCGCTCGATGGTTTTGCCGATGCGTTGAAACAACTGATTTTGCGTTTCCAGCAGCGGCTTCAATTCGCTGGGGAAGGTCTGGATCTGCAACGGCTCAAGCGAGTCGGCATTGCGCCGCATCAACGCTTCACGTAGACGGTTGAGCGGCGCCAGCCCTTGGCCGATACCCAGCCACAACAGGCACAGACAACCGAGCAGCGCCACGCCCACCGGCACCGACGCTGCCAGCAGGATCGACATGTTCAGCGCCTCGCGCTCGATCTGCCGGTCGGCTGTGGTAATGCGCACATCGCCCCGGGCGAGGGTGAAGCTGCGCCACGGTGCACCGTCGATCATCTGGTCATGGAAGCCCATTTTCTCGGCTTCCAGTGCTTGTTCGGGATTGTTGTGGCTGCGCGCAAGAATTTCCCCACGCAAGGAGCTGACCTGACAGGCCATGCCACCGGGGATATTCAGTTGTTCGGCACTGAAATGCGTGCCCTCGCCTTTGCTCGGCAGCGTCGGCAACTGTTCCAGCAGCCCGGCGACCATGCGCGCCGAGGCCACCAGACGCTGGTCGAGGGAAAACATCATCTGATTGCGCAGGTCACTGAGCATCCAGGCCGCCGCCAGCGCCCAGATCAGCGCAAATGCAGCGCCGAGGGTCAGGCTCAGGCGCAGTCGCAGACTCATCACTTGCCTTGATCTCCACCGTCGGCCGGGCCAAGGCGATAGCCCAGACCGCGCACGGTTTCGACGATGCCTTTGCCCAGCTTGCTGCGCAGGTGATGGATGTGCACGTTCAGCGCGTTGCTTTCCAGTTCATCGTTGAAGCCGTAGACACTGTCCTTCAATTGCTCGGTGGACAGCACCCGGCCACGATTGTGCAGCAGCGCCTGCAACAGCGACTGCTCGCGACGCGACAGGTCCACCGGTTGCCCGGCCAGCGTGGTTTCGCGGCTGCTCGGGTCGTACGTCAGTGCGCCATGCTCGATCAGGTTGACGCTGCGCCCGGCGACCCGGCGCAACAGGGTTTGCAGGCGGGCGAACAGTTCACGCAGATCAAACGGTTTGAGCAGGTAATCGTCAGCCCCGGCCTGCAAGCCGTCAACGCGGTCGGTGACCGAGTCGCGCGCGGTCAGAATCAGCACTGGAATCTCCAGACCACTCTGACGCAGTTGTTGCAGCAACTTGAGGCCATCTTCGTCGGGCAGGCCGAGATCGAGCACCATCACGTCGAATTCAGCGACCTTGAGCATCGCCCGCGCTTTCGATGCGGTGTTGACGTGCTCAACGGTCAAACCCTGAGCCGTGAGACCGGCAACGATGCCGCTGGCAATCAGCTCATCGTCTTCGCAAACCAGTACGTGCATGGTGAGTCCCGTAGAAAAAAGCCGATTAGGCAGTTGGCCGATTAAGCTGACATTATGCCCCGAACGTCACAGCGACAAGGGCGTGGCGGTTAATCATCGGTTAATCGCCGCCGCCCATTGTGCACCTCACTTGCACAGGGACAAGGCTCCTCCATGCGTCATTTTTTTCTTTTGTTTGCTCTGCTGATCTCCAGCCTGGCCCAGGCCGGGAACAATCCATTTGAGACAAAACCGGAGTTTCTCCTGGTCGACCAGGCATTCGTGCTGACGTCCGAGCGCCTGGAATCCGGTGAGACCCAATTGTTCTGGCAAATCGCCGACGGTTATTACCTGTATCAGAAACGCCTGAAATTCGAAGGGCTGAGCGCAGAGCAACAGCCCGCGCTGCCTGAAGGCGAATCCCACAGCGACGAGTTTTTCGGTGAGCAACCGGTCTATCGCCAAGGGCTGGAAATTAAAATTCCAGCCTCGGCCACGGGGCAGATCAAGGTCGGCTATCAGGGCTGTGCCGATGCCGGCCTGTGCTATCCACCGCAAACCCGGGTCATCGACCTGGGCGGTAAAGCGCCAGCCACGACAACACCGGCGACAACAGCGACAACGAACGACCAGGCACCGGATCAAGCCCTGGCCAGCAGCCTGCAAGAACACGCGTTGGGCTGGAGCTTGCTGGCGTTTTTCGGTTTCGGCTTGCTGCTGGCATTTGCGCCGTGCTCATTGCCGATGCTGCCGATTCTGGCCGGAATGGTCGTCGGCAGTGGTGCCACCCCGCGTCGCGGATTTGTACTGGCCGGCAGTTATGTGATTTGCATGGCGCTGGTGTATGCAGCGATGGGCGTGATTGCCGCGCTGCTCGGCGCGAACCTGCAGGCATGGTTGCAAAATCCATGGCTGCTGGGGACCTTTGCCGCGATCTTCGTGGTGTTGGCGTTGCCGATGTTTGGCTTCTTTGAACTGCAATTGCCGGTGGCCCTGCGCGATCGCCTGGAACACGCCTCGCGCAGTCGCAGCGGTGGCAGCGTGATCGGTGCCGGAGCGCTCGGTGCATTGTCCGGTCTGCTGGTCGGCCCGTGCATGACCGCGCCACTGGCGGGTGTCTTACTGTATATCGCGCAGACCGGCAACGCGCTGCACGGTGGTTTGATTCTGTTTTCGCTGGGCATCGGCATCGGTGTGCCGCTGCTGTTGCTGGTGACCGTTGGCAATGGCTTCCTGCCCAAACCCGGTGCGTGGATGAACCTGCTCAAAGGCGTGTTCGGATTCTTCTTCCTCGCCACTGCGCTGGTGATGTTGCGCCCGGTGCTGGATGCGTCGTTATGGCTGGGCCTGTGCGGCGCGCTGCTGTTGATCGCCGCGTTCTGCGCCTGGAAACAGTCCGAAGGTTTTGGCCGCGTTGCGCAGTTGTTCGGCGCCAGTTCGCTGCTGCTCGGGCTGTGGGGCAGTTTGCTGGTGATTGGTGCGGCGGGCGGCAGCGATGATCCGTATCAACCGTTGCAGGTCTACAGTGCCGGCCGCGCTGGCGCCGCCGCGCCTTCGGGTCATGAAGCGTTCACCACGATCAAGGAGCCGGCGGCGCTGCAACGCGAACTCGATGCCGCCAAGGCTCAGGGTCAGTGGGTGCTGCTCGATTACTACGCCGACTGGTGCAAGTCTTGCCTGATCATGGAGAAGCAGGTGTTCGGTAAGGACAACGTGATGCAGGCGTTGAGCAACGTGCGCCTGCTCAGGCTTGATGTCACCGACGACAATGCCGCCAGCGCTGAACTGCTCAGCCGCTACAAAGTGCCGGGACCGCCGACGTTCATCTGGATCGGTGCTGATGGTCTGGAGCGCCGCAGCCAGCGCATCACCGGCGAAGTCGACGCCGAGACGTTCCTGCAACACTGGACTGCCACCCGAGATGCCCATTAATGCTGACTTTCACCCTCGGCACCTTTGCCATCGCGCTTAACCACCTGCTGCTGATCAGTGCCCTGGCGCTGGCGACCTTTGTCGGCTGGCGGGTGGCCAAGCGTGGCGGTGATAACCCCGAGTCAGCATTGTTCAGCCTGTTTCTGCTGGGCATGCTCGCGGCGCGAATTGCCTTTGTGCTGCTGTACTGGTCGCACTATCGCAATGACCCGTGGCAGATCATCGATTTGCGCGATGGTGGTTTCCTCGCCTGGCCGGGGGTGATCGTGCTGTTGCTGGTCGCCCTGTATCGCGGCTGGCGGCGTCCAGGGCTGCGTCGCCCGTTGGGTTTTGGCGTGGCCAGCGGCGTGGCGTTCTGGCTGTTGGCGACGTTGTCGTTAAACCTCTACGAACAAGGCACCCGACTGCCGGACATCTCTCTGCGCAACGCGGCCGGGGAAACCATCCAGCTCAGCGATTATCAGGGCGGCCCGCTGGTAATCAACCTGTGGGCGACCTGGTGCCCGCCGTGCCGGCGCGAGATGCCGGTGCTGGAAAGCGCTCAGCAACAACGCCCGGATCTGACCTTCCTGTTCGTCAATCAGGCCGAAAGCATGCAGAGCGTGGCGACGTTTCTCGAAACCCAGGGCCTGAGCCTCAATAACGTGCTGTTCGACCGCAGTGGTCGGCTGGGTCAGGCCGTCGGTTCCATGGCATTGCCGACTACGCTGTTCTATAGCCCTGACGGTCGGCTGCTGACCAGCCACCTGGGTGAGCTGTCCAACGCCAGCCTGGCGCGCGCGCTGGAAAACTTCGCCACCCCAACCCCGAATTCGAACCCGGCCACTGCACCGGCCACCTCTGCAAGGAAACTGCCATGCCCCGCCTCCGCCACCTGCTGACGCTGACTCTGGGCACCGCCCTGCTGCACTTGCCGTCGGTGCAGGCTGCTGAAGAACTGCCCGCGGCGATCAAGCAGATCGAAGCCAAAGGCGCGAAAATCGTCGGCCAGTTCGACGCCCCCGATGGCCTGCGCGGGTATGCGGCGCAGTATCAGAATCGCGGCATGGCGCTGTACCTGACCCCGGATGGCAAACACGTGTTGCTGGGCAATCTGTACGACGCCGACGGTAAAGACCTGAGCAGCGAGCCACTGCAAAAACTGGTCTATGCGCCGATGGCCAAGGAAGTCTGGGCCAAATTCGAGGCGAGCAACTGGATTCAGGACGGCAACAAGGATGCACCGCGCACGGTGTACCTGTTCAGCGATCCGAACTGCCCGTACTGCAACATGTTCTGGGAACAGGCACGGCCATGGGTCAAGGCCGGCAAGGTGCAACTGCGGCACATCATGGTTGGCATCATCCGCGAGGACAGCCCGGGCAAATCCGCCGCGTTGCTGGCCGCGAAAGATCCGGCCAAGGCCCTGGAGGATCACGAAAAAGCAGGCAAGGGCAGCTCGCTCAAAGCGCTGAAAGACATTCCGGCGGCCGTGCAGACCAAACTGGCAGCGAACATGCAGTTGATGGAAGACCTGGATTTGCAGGCGACGCCGGCGATTTTCTACATGGATGACAAGGGTGAGTTGCAACAGCAACAAGGCGCGCCTTCGCCGGACAAGTTGGTGAAGATTCTCGGCCCCAAGTAACGATTACTGGCTCCCGCCTCAGTGCGGGAGCCATCAATATTCGCTTCGGCCGATAATGTCCTCCAGATACTCCGTTGTCCCCTGCTCTTTCAGGAACGTCGTAACCTCAGCTATCCACTGTTGATCCGACGTGATGCCCGCCCAGGCGTGCGTACCCGCCCAGTGATAGGGACGATCATCAAAGGTGCTGATCAGCGCCTGATTCAATGTTCGCACATCAAAATCCGGATTTTTTGCGCTTTGCATCATCAGTGAGCTGAACACTCGCTGTTGTGTGTCTTCGCACAATTTGACCTGCCGGGCCTCTGTGGAGCTCAAAACGATAAAGTCGGGCTTGATGCCCTCGTCGAGCGCTGCCTGCAACCGGTAGTGGCCATCGATGATCACGTACGAGCACAACGCGCCCACATACCAGAGCAAGATGGGCGGCAAGCTGCCTTCCCTGGCTTTTTTACGCCACCATTTCATCCGGCCTGCCAATGGATCCACCGTGTGCAAGCCGATCAGATGACCCAGATCCCAATCGAGCCAATGCACGGTTTGCGGCTGCACATTGTCGAGAATGCCGTCACCGCGCGCGTACCATTTCGGCAAATGGCTGGAAGCTTCTGCAGGCGTTGAGAAATACCAGCCCTTTGCGCCTTCGCCGTAGGTATAGCGGGCAGCAGCGGGCAGCAGAGGACGCGCCACCCAATGGCCGGGATAGAGAAAGTCCGCCTGATTATCCATCAACCTGTTGATGAAATAACGGCACCAGTGGCGGATGCGCTCATCAGGGGGTAAATCAAAATGTTCCTGAACGTCAGCCGCACCAATGGCAGGAACCGGTGACGAGTCCAGTTGAGTGGACTGCGGATTGCGAACCAGCCACGCACCGTAATACGAGGTGGCGATGGTGCCCCAAAACAACGGGATGTCGTTGAGCATCAGCTTCATCCGACCGTTGTTACCGCTCTGCAGATGCAGCGGAGGTTTGGCTGATTTCGCTCGTTTGACTTCAACGCTCAAGCCGGCCCACTTGTCCTCAAGATCCTTGAGATCGCGCCAGTAAAATTGCTCCACATCAATCCCTTAATGATTGTCTTTGCGGGCGGCAGTATCTCAGATTTCAGCTTTGCGGTGCCTGGGCTGGCCCCATCGGCGGATCTGCGCGCGAAGCCGGCTCGCTCCTGCTTTTAGCCGCGCGTCCTCAGTCAGGGTGCGGTCGAGTATCGGAGCGAGCTTGCCCGCGAAGTGCAATTACCCGGTAATTCGGTTGCGCTCGCTGAGGAAGGTAAGCAACGCCTCGGTGACAAACTGCGGATTCTCCAGATTGGAGATATGCCCCGCTTCCGGCACCAACACCCACGGGCAACCGATCAGCTCGGCCATTTCTTTAGCTTCTGACGGTGGCCGTGGTTTGTCCTGATCGCCGCACATGACCAGCGTGGTCGCCGCATTCAACTTGCCCAACCGTGGCAACAAGTCATCACGGCCAAAGGTGATTCGCCCCATCGGCACGATGCTTTCGCGCAGCCGATCCGAAGAGTACGCCGCCAGTTTCGCGCGGAAATCCTGATACAGCGCCGACTGCGGATCGATCCCCGGACGGAAGAAAATCGGCACAACGATATCCAGTAGTTGCTCGGAGATTTCGCCGGTTTCCTCAATTTGCTTGAACAGCGAGAAGTAATACTGACGGGTGGGTTCAGGTTCGACGCCAACGTAGGTGTCCATCAATACCAGACCGTTGATCCGTTGCGGTGCCGACAACGCCAGACGCACGCCCCACATGCCGCCGACCGACAGGCCAATCAGGGTGACACGGTCGATATCCAGATGATCGAGCAGAGCCTGCGCCTGACTGGCAATGTCATCCAGTGATGTCGTGCCTTCAGGCAACCGTCCCGACTCACCGTGGCCCCACAGATCCAGCGCAATCACCCGATAGTGCGGCGATAACGCGGCGATCTGCGGCGCCCACATGGCCTGATCCCACAGATAACTGCCGGCCAGCAAAACTGCCGGACCAGTGCCTTGATCAATGTAATGCAGCGCTTGTCCGTCAACCGTGAAAAAAGGCATCGACCACCCCCGCGACAAAAAAGAGAACCGGCAGACTGAGCTGCCGGTTCTTTATCGTCAACCTTGGAAATGTACATGAATGTACCGGCCTCATCGCGAGCAGGCTCACTCCTACATTTTGGAATGCGTTCCCCTGTAGGAGTGAGCCTGCTCGCGATGAGGCCATTGCAGGCGCTAAGGAACTAGAAGCCCTCCAGCTCCGCCATCAGATCATTCAACCGATCAACCTTCTCCTCGGTGATATCACTCGCCGCCAATCCATCGACGTACTCAGCCAACTCCTCCACCGTGCTGCACTCGAACATCGCCCGCAGCGGCACATCGCGTTGCAGGGTTTTCTGCACCCGCGAGGCGATCTGCGTGGCCAGCAACGAATGCCCGCCCAGCTCGAAGAAGTTGTCGCGTACACCGACCTTTTCGACCTTCAGCACCTCGGCCCAAATATCAGCCAACGTCTGTTCAAGATCATTGCGCGGGGCCAGATAATCCTGGCTCTGCAACAGGCCGATCTCCAGCGCCGGGAGGGCCTTGCGGTCGAGCTTGCCGTTGGCATTCAGCGGCATTTGCTCGAGCCACAACCAGTGCAGCGGCACCATGTACTCTGGCAGTTCGGCGCGCAGGCGCTGCTTGATCCGCTCCAGGCGTTCGCTCGGATTGAGTGCTGAATCGGCCGCAACCAGATAACCGACCAAGTGTTTACCGTTGACGCCCTCCTGCACAGCGACCGCGCCATCGCGCACTTCCGGCTGTTCATGCAGGCGCGCTTCGATCTCGCCCAGCTCAATGCGATAACCGCGAATCTTCACTTGGTGATCGACCCGGCCGACGTACTCCAGCACACCGTCACTGCGACGCCGCGCCAAGTCACCGGTGCGATACAGACGCTCGCCCGGCGCACCGAACGGGTTTGGTACAAACACCGGCGCCGTACGCAACGGATCGCTGACATAACCGCGCCCGACGCCGGTCCCGGCAACACACAACTCACCCACTGCGCCCAACGGCACCAGTTCCAGCGCGCCATCGACCAGGTACAGCAAGTTGTTGTCGGTCGGCGTGCCGATCGGCAGGTAACTGCCGCGCGTCGAGGCCATGTCGACGCGGAAGAACGCCACGTCGTCCGAGCACTCCGCCGGGCCGTACGCATTGACCAAACCAATGTCCGGATAACGCAGCAGCCATTGGTGCGCCAGCTCCGGCGGCATTGCTTCACCGGTCGGCAGCATCCAGCGCAAGCCATCAAGACTCAGGCGCTCCGAGGCGAGCATGCCCTGAATCAACGAGGGCACACTCTCCAGCACGGTGATGCCCTGCGCTTGCACATGCACCAGCAAACCTTGCGGATCGTGGGCGATGGTGTTCGGCACGATGTCCACTCGCGCTCCGAACAACGGCGCGGCAAGGAACTGCCAGACCGAAATATCGAAGCTTTGCGAAGCGGTCTGTGCAATCACATCGGCATCACTCAGATCCAAGTACGGCACCTTGCTCAACTGGTTATTGAGCATCCCGCGCTGCTCGACCATCACGCCTTTCGGCAGGCCGGTGGAACCCGAGGTGTAGATCACGTAGGCGAGGTTGTCCGGGCCGCTGTAAATGCCCAGGTTCTGCTCCGAAGTCGCTGCCGCCTGAATCTCCTCCCACACCAGCAAGCGCGGGCGATTGGCGCAGCTGAATTCATCCAGCAAAGTCTGCGCTTGTTCAAAGCATGCTTTGGAGCAGACCAGCACCGGCGTGCGACTCAGCTCGATGATGCGTTGCAGACGCTGGCTCGGCAGGCCCGGATCCAGCGGCAGATAACCCGCGCCGGCCTTGAAGCTGCCGATGATCATGCCGAGCAGATCAAGGTTACGTTCGCCGAGCAAGGCCACCGGTTGATCCATCTGCACACCGGCGGCGATCAGTGCATGACCGAGACGGTTGGCGTTGTGGTTCAGCTCGACGTAGCTCTGTTGTTGATCAAGGCACGTAGCGGCAATCCGTTGCGGATGCGCAGCGACCTGCGCTTCGAACAGCGCAACGTAGCTTTGCTCCAGCGGATAATCGTGGGCACTCTGGTTGCAACCGTGCAGCAGGAAGTCCTGTTCCTCTGTGCCTAGCAGCGGCAGATCGGCCATGTCGCCATGGAAGCCATCGACCAGCGCCAGCAGCAGACGTTTGAACTCGCCGAGCATGCGTTCGATGGTCGATTCGTCGAAATAACGCTGGTCATACGACAGGTGCAGACCGAGGTCATCGCCTGGGTAACACACCGCCGTCAGCGGGAAGTTGGTGTGCGTACGGCCCGAGTCCGAAGTCGCATTCAAGCTCTGCGCATGATCGAGTACCGAAACTTCCACCGGGGCGTTTTCGAAGACAAACAGGCTGTCGAACAGCGGCTGGCCTTTCGGCAATTCGCTCTGTTCCTGGATGTTCACCAGCGGCAGGTATTCGTACTCGCGCAGTTGCATGTTGCTGTCGAGCAAACCACTGAGCCACTGACGCACGCTGCTGCGCTGATCGTCCTCAGGCATTTTCACCCGCAGCGCGATGCTGTTGATGAACAGGCCGACAGTTCGCTGCATTTCCGGCATGTCCACCGGGCGCCCGGCCACGGTCACACCGAAGAGCACGTCACGATCGCCGCTCAGGCGCCGCAGGACCAAGGCCCACGCCGCTTGGGCGAAGGTGTTGATGGTCAGTTGATGGGCCTGCGCCAGTTCCCGCAGACGCGCCCCGTCCTCGACTTTGAGGCGGGTGTAGCGGTCGCCGACGACCATGCCGCCGCTTTCACCGGCATGTTCACGCAGGAATGGACGGTCGCTCGGGATCGGCGTGGTGCGCTCAAACCCTTGCAGATTGTGCTGCCACCACTGCCGCGCCTCGGCCAGGCTCTGACGTTGCAGCCAGCCAATGTAATCACGATAACGCGGCGGCACGGCGAGTTGCGTTTCACGGTCCTCACCCAGTGCGGTGTAAATCTCGAAGAAGTCGTTCATCAGCAACGAGCGGCACCAGGCATCGATGAGGATGTGGTGGTTGCTCATCATGAACCAGTAACGCGCCGCGCCGACCTTGATCAGGCGCAAGTGGAACGGCGCCTGATTGAGCAGATCGAAACCGGCCTCGCGCTCGCTTTTCAGCAGGGCTTGCAGCTTCGGTTCCTGCTCGTTTTCAGCAATGGCGCTCCAGTCCAGATATTCGATTGGCGTACGACCCGGCGTATGAATCACTTGCAGCATGTCTTCGCCGACGTTCCAGCAGAACGAGGCTCGCAGCGCTTCGTGACGGGCGACCACCGCTTGCCAGGCCTCAGCGAAACGCTGCGGGTCGAGTTCGCTGTTGATGCGGTAGCGATCCTGCATGTAGTACAGGCCAGTGCCCGGTTCGAGCAAGGTGTGCAGCAACATGCCTTCCTGCATCGGCGTCAGCGGATAAACGTCTTCGATGTGCGCGGCCGGCACCGGCAAGGCATCGAGTTGCGCCTGAGTCAGTCTGGCCAGCGGGAAGTCCGATGGCGTCAGGCCGCCGGCCTCGTCTTGCAGGCAATGGGTGATCAGGCTTTGCAGTTCACCAAGGTAGGCGTCGGCCAGATCGTTGATGGTTTGCGCGTCATAACGCTCGGCGCTGAAGGTCCAGCGCAGGAGCAATTCACCGCCGTAAACCTGGCTGTCGATGCTCAACTCGTTGGGCAATGGCGCCTGCGGATCGTGGGCGCCACCGACCGGCTCGTCCTGCGGACGGAACAGCGCATCACTGCCGAAGCTCTGGTCGAACTGGCCGAGGTAGTTGAAGGTGACCGGCGCATGCGGCAGCGCGGCCATGCTGCGCTGGCTGAGGTCATCGGCGAGATAACGCAGCACGCCATAACCGAGGCCTTTGTGCGGCACCGCGCGCAGTTGCTCCTTGATTGCCTTGATCGAAGCGCCCTGCCCCGCAGCTTCTTCGATGTTGTGCGGGGTCAGACGCAGCGGGTAAGCGCTGGTGAACCAGCCGACGGTGCGGGTCAGGTCGATCTCGTCGAACAGGGTTTCGCGGCCGTGACCTTCCAGTTGAATCAGCGCCGACGGTTGACCGCTCCAGCGGCACAACACTCGGGCCAACGCCGTCAGCAGCAGGTCATTGACCTGCGTGCGATAGGCCGCCGGAGCCTGTTGCAACAACTGTTTGGTGTGCTCGGCATCGAGGCGCACGCTGACAGTTTGCGCATGGCGATTCTGCTGGCCGCCCTGTGGATTTTCGCAGGGCAGATCAGCGTTCGGCCCGGCCAGTTGGGTCTGCCACCAGTCGAGTTCTTCGCGCAGTGATTCGCTGCCGGCGTAGGCCTGCAAACGCGCAGCCCAGTCCTTGAAAGAGCTGGTTTTCGCCGGCAGTTTTACCGCTTGTTCGGCGTCGAGTTGGCGATACACGGTTTGCAGATCGTCGAGCAAAACGCGCCACGACACGCCGTCGACCACCAAGTGATGAATCGCGATGAACAGGCGTTGCTGACCTTCAGGGCCGTCAACCAGCAGGGCACGCAACAACGGACCTTGCGCAAGATTCAAGCTGCGTTGGGCATCAGCGAACAGCGCTTCGCACTTGTCCATCGACGCGACGCGTACTTGCCAGAGAACAGCAACGTCGGACACCGGTTGATGCGTGGCTTGCCACTCAGCATTGGCCTCGCTGAAGCGCAGACGCAAGGCGTCATGCTGCTCAATCACCGCCAGCAGCGCCTGCTCCAGACGATGCGGTTCCAGCGCCACAGTTGGCTCCAGCAACAACGCCTGGTTCCAGTGCTGGCGTTCAGGGATTTCCGTGTCGAAGAACCAATGTTGAATCGGCGTCAGGGCCGATTCGCCAGCCACCAGGCCCTGCTCGGCCGTCACCTGCTCGGTACGACTGGCTACAGCGGCCAAAGTCTGTACGGTCTGATGCTGGAACAGATCACGCGGGCTGAAATGAATACTTTGCTGACGCGCACGGCTGACCACTTGAATCGACAGAATCGAATCGCCGCCGAGTTCGAAGAAGTTGTCGTTGAGGCCGACCTGTTCGACGTTGAGCACCTCGCACCAGATCTGCGCCAGGGTCTGCTCCAGTTCGTTACTCGGCGCGACGTAGTCCTGACGATTCAACTCAGGATCCGGCGCCGGCAAGGCGCGGCGGTCGAGTTTGCCGTTGGCGGTCAGCGGCATGCTCGCCAGCAGAATCAGGTGGGTCGGCACCATGTAATCCGGCAGTTGTGCCTTGAGGTGCGCCTTGAGGGCGTCGCGCAGTTCAGCCTGACGGGCTTCACTTTGCTCAGCAACTTCGGTGACCAGATAGCCAACCAGTTGTTTGCCGCTCGGGGCATCCAGTGCGAGCACCACGGCTTCACGGATCGAATCGTGATCAAGCAGACGCGTTTCGATTTCGCCCAGTTCGATACGGAATCCACGGATTTTCACCTGATGGTCGATTCGTCCCAAATATTCCACCAAACCATCGGCACGCTGGCGCACCAGGTCACCGGTGCGATACATGCGCCCGCCATCGGTGGCGAACGGGTCAGCGACAAAACGCTCGGCGGTAATGCCCGGACGGTCGTGATACGCCTGCGCCAGACCGGCCCCACCGACGAACAACTCACCGGTCGCACCTTGCGGTACCAATGCCAAATCGGCGTCGAGAATGTACGCGACACGCGCGCCAATCACGCTGCCAATCGGCACGCTGCCGGCGCCCTCGTCCAGCACCTCCGGCGCCAGACTGGCCAGCGGCATGACCACGGTTTCGGTCGGGCCGTAAGCGTTGAAGAACATCGCCGGTTTGAACGCCGCGCGAATCCGTTGCAGGTGTTCACCGGTCAGCGCTTCGCCGCCGGTAATGATCATCCGCACCGGCAAGATTTCGTTTTGCGTTGAGAGGAACTGCGCCAACTGGCTGCCGTAGCTCGGGGTGAAACCAAGCACGTTGATTTTATACGTGCGGATCAAACCGCAGATTTCTTCCGCGTCCCACTGACCCTGCGCACGCAACACCACCTGCGCGCCACTGAGCAACGGCACCAACAGACGCTCGGTCGCCGCGTCGAAGTTGATCGAATAGAAATGCAGTTCGCAGTCGTCCGGGCGCATGCCGAAACGTTCGATCACGGCTTGGCAGTGCATAGCAATTTCACCGTGGGAGACCACCACGCCTTTCGGTTTACCGGTCGAACCCGAGGTGTAAATCAGGTACGCCTGATGCTGCGGCAGACTGATAAACGGCAGCTCGCTGGCCGGGTAAGCGGCGAGTGCCGCGCTGTCGTCTTCCAGACACCAGCGCGCCACACTTGGCGGCAGATCGCCGAGAGCTTTGAACATGGCGCGATCACTGAGCAGCAGGCCGATGCGGCTGTCTTCGATCATGTAATGCAGACGGTCGAGCGGGTATTCCGGGTCTAGCGGCACGTACGCACCGCCGGCCTTGAGAATCGCCAGCAGGCCGATGACCATTTCCAGCGAACGCTCCAGCGCCAGGCCAACGCGCACTTGCGGGCCGACACCGCGCTCACGCAAGGCCCAGGCCAGACGATTGGCGCGGGCGTCGAGTTCGGCGTAGTTCAGGGTCTGCCCGGCGAAGGTCAGGGCCGGCGCGTCTTTGCGCGCCAGCGCCTGTTCGGCGAACAGGTGATGGATGCACTGATCGAGACGATGCTCACCCGACTCGATGCCGAGGCTATCGAGCAGGTGCTGTTGCTCAGGCGCATCGAGCAGCGGCAATTCACTGAGGCGCTGTTGCGGATCGGCGATCAGCGCTTCGAGCAGATTACGCCAATGCTTGGCCATGCGCGCGATGGTCGGTTCGTCGAACAGATCGGTGCTGTAAGTCAGGCAGCAACCGAGGCGATGGTCGAGGTCGGTGACTTCCAGGTTGAGGTCGAACTTGGTCGCTCGTGCATCGTTGGCCAGGTACTCGACGGTCATGCCAGCGAGCATGCGGCTCTGCTGGAATTCCCAGCGCTGCACGTTGCACATCACCTGAAACAGCGGGTTGTACGCAGCGCTGCGCGGCGGTTGCAAGGCTTCAACCAGATGATCGAATGGCAGATCCTGATGCGACTGGCCTTCGATCACGGTGTGACGCACCTGCTCGAAGAGTTCGCCGACCGACATCATGCCGTCGAGCTGGCAACGTAGCACTTGGGTGTTGAGGAATGCACCGATCAGCCCTTCACTTTCCGGGCGAATGCGGTTGGCCACCGGCGCGCCAATGCGCAGATCAGTCTGGCCGCTATAGCGGTAAAGCAGCGTCGCGAGTGCGGCGGTCATGGTCATGAACAGGGTCAGACCGTTTTGCGCGTTGAACGCACGAACCCGCGCGGCGAGTTCGTCGCTAAGGTCGAAACGGAACAGCTCACCCTGGTGGCTTTGCACTGGGGGACGCGGACGGTCACCCGGCAATTCCAGCAGCGGATGTTCACGACCGAGTTGCGCGGTCCAGTAGTCGAGTTGGCGCTGACGCTCGCCGGATTCCAGCCAGTTGCGTTGCCAGACGCTGTAGTCGAGGTACTGCACCGGCAGCGGCTCAAGCGGCGAATCACGGTCATCGACAAAGGCTTCGTACAGCGCACTGAGTTCTCGGGCGAAAATATCCATCGCCCAGCCTTCGGTGACGATGTGGTGCAGAGTCAGGACAAAGTAATGTTCGTGCTCGGCAGTCTTCACCAGACAGGCGCGCAGCAGCGGGCCGGTTTCCAGATCGAACGGCAGATGAGCTTCGTCATCGGCCAGTTGCTGAACCTTTTGCTCACGCACATCGGCGGCAAGTTTTGAAAAATCCTTCCAACCCATGCGCACACCGGTTTCGCCATGCACCTGCTGACGGGCGACGCCGTCGACGCTCGGGAACGTGGTGCGCAGGGTTTCGTGGCGCAGGATCAGCGCTTGCAACGCCGCCTCGAAACACTCGACATGCAACACGCCGCGCAGGCGCGCCATGCCGCCAACGTTGTACGCCGGGCTGTCCGGCTCCATTTGCCAGAGGAACCACATGCGCTGTTGCGAGTACGACAACGGCACCGGTTGGCTGCGATCAACCTTGTCGATCGGTGGCTGTTTGTTCGTGCGACCGCTGGCCTGGATCAGGTGGATCTGTTCGGCAAAATCACCGAGTTCGCTGTGTTCGAACAAGGCGCGCAACGGCAGCTCGACGTCGCAGGCCTGACGAGTACGCGAGATGATTTGCGTGGCCAGCAGCGAGTGGCCACCAAGGGCGAAGAAGTCGTCGCGCAGACCGACTTGAGGCAGACCGAGCACTTCGCGCCAGATCGCGGCGATCTGCTGTTCAAGTGCAGTGACCGGTTCGACGTGTTCACGCACTTGCCATTGCGGCTCGGGCAAGGCGCGGCGGTCGAGTTTGCCGCTGGGGCTGAGTGGCATGGCGTCGAGACGCATCAGTTGCGCCGGGACCATGTATTCCGGCAGCTCGGCGGCCAGCGCGGTTTTCAGGCGAGTGTTTTGTTCGTCGTGATCTTCGCTGGCATCGGTGGCGGTGAAGTAGCCGATCAATTGCGCGCCGGCAGCGGTTTCACGCACCAGGACCACGGCTTGGGCGACGCCGTCCTGTGCGAGCAAGCGTGCTTCGATTTCTTCCGGTTCGACGCGAAAGCCACGCAGTTTGACTTGCTGATCGAGACGGCCGAGGTATTCGATCACGCCATCGGAGGTCCAGCGCGCGCGGTCGCCGGTGCGGTACAACCGCGCGCCCTGCTCGCCCAATGGATCGACCACAAAACGTTCAGCGGTCATCGATGGACGACCAAGGTAACCACGAGCCAGGCCGATACCGCTGATGCACAACTCACCCGGCACGCCTGCCGGCACTGGATTGAGATCGGCGTCGAGCACGCGGCAGATCACGTTGCCCAGCGGACGACCAATCGGCGAGCGCTCACTATCGGCAGTGGTGCAATGCCAGTGGGTGACGTTGATCGCGGTTTCGGTCGGGCCGTAACGGTTGTGCAGTTGCACCGCTGGCAGTTGCGCGAGGACGCGGTTGCGCAGTTCGGCGGGCAGCGCTTCACCGCCAGAGAATACCCGGCGCAGGCTGGTACATTCAGTGCTCAGTGGTTCGTCGATGAACAGCGAGAGCAATGGCGGCACAAAGTGCAGCGTGGTCACGCCATAGGCCTGAACCAACTGGGCGATGCGATGCGGATCGCGATGTTCGCCGGGGCCGGCAATCAACAGACGCGCGCCGGTAATCAGTGGCCAGAAGCATTCCCACACCGACACGTCGAAACTGATCGGTGCCTTTTGCATCAGCACATCGGTTTCATCGAGGCGGTAGGTGTTCTGCATCCATTGCAGACGCTCGGCCAGTGCCGCGTGGGTGTTGCCGACGCCTTTCGGTTGGCCGGTGGAACCCGAGGTGTAAATCACGTAAGCGAGGTTGTCGCCGTGCAGGTGCAAGCCCGGTGCCTGGCTCGGCCAGTTTTCCAGGTGCAACGCGTCCATGGCGATGACACTGACGCCGTCGCTGGCCGGCAAGCGGTCGAGCAATTCGGTTTGGGTCAGCAGCAGTTCGACGCCGCTGTCGCTGAGCATGTAAGCCAGACGATCCGCCGGGTAATCCGGGTCCAGTGGCACATAGGCGCCGCCGGCCTTGATGATCGCCAGCAGGCCGATCAGCAGTTGCGGCGAACGCTCGGCGGCGATGGCCACGCAGACATCCGGGCCGACGCCTTTGTCGCGCAGATAATGCGCAAGGCGGTTGGCTTGCGTGTGCAGTTCGGCGAAATCGAGGCTGCCACCGTCCCACACCAGCGCGGTGCGTTCCGGGGTCAGGCGCGCCTGTTCATTGAGCAGTTCTGGCAGCCATTGTTGCGCCGGGGTGCATGGCGCAACGCCCCAGTGTTGTTGCTGATCGTGCTCAGTGGCGGTCAGCAGTTGCAGATCACCGATGGCTTGCTCCGGACGTTCGCAGACGTCGCGCAACAGGTTGCTGAAATGCTCGGCCAGACGCTCGATGGTCGCCACATCGAACAGTTCGCTGGCGTAGTCGAACGACAGGGTCAGGCGACCGTTGCGATCTTCTTCGCTGTGCAATTGCAAATCGAACTTGGCTTCGCGGCTGTGCCACGGCAGTTCTTCGGCGAGCAGACCCGGCAGACGTTTGAGCGCACTCAGATCACGTTGCTGGTGGTTGAACATGACCTGGAACAGACCTTGTTCGCGGGCCTGCGGGAAGGCTTCGAGGAGTTGTTCGAAGGGCAGATCCTGATTCGCCTGGGCACCGAGTGCGGCGTTGCGGGTCTGGGCCAACAGCGCAACGAATGACAGGCGCGAATCGATCTCTGCACGCAGCACTTGGGTGTTGATGAAGAAGCCGATCAGGCCCTGGGTTTCCAGGCGTGGACGGTTGGCGTTCGGTACGCCGATGCGGATGTCGCGCTGACCGCTGTAGCGATGCAGCAGGCTCTGGAATGCCGCGAGCAACAGCATGAACGGGGTCGATTGCTCAGCCTGTGCCGTGTTACGGATCGCATCGCTGAGGCTCGCGCCCAGACGCACGGAGTGACGTGCGGCGCTGTGAGTTTGTTTGGCGGATCGTGGGTAATCGGTGGCCAGCTCCAGCGCTGGATGCTCGTCGCCCAACTGCGCTTTCCACCAGGCCAGTTGCCGCGCGCTCTCGCCTTGCGCTAGCCATTGACGCTGCCAGCTGCCGTAGTCGGCGTACTGGGTTGGCAATGGCGCGAGGTTGGCTGTCGCTCCTTGCGAAGCAGCGGCGTAAAGGCGCGAGAATTCGTCGATCAATACGTTCAGGGACCAGCCGTCGGCAATGATGTGGTGCAGCGTCACCAGCAATTGGTGATCTTCGTCGTCGAGACGCACCAGCGTCACCCGCAGCAGCGGACCTTTTTCCAGGTCGAACCGGGTGCGTGCTTCGTCTTCGCGGATTTGTTGCGCACGGGCCTCGCGCTCGGGCGCCGGCAAGTCGCTGATGTCGATCAGTTGCAGGTTGAATTCGGTGCCGGCAATCACTTGTTGCAGAGCCACGCCGTCGCGCTCGAAGAAACGCGTGCGCAGGGATTCGTGGCGCTCGATCAGTTGCTGGAAGCTGGCATGCAAGGCGTCTTCGTCCAGTTCGCCGCGCAAACGCAGGGCACCGGGAATGTTATAGGCGCTGCTCTGTGGGTCGAGTTGCCAGGTGATCCACAAACGGTTTTGTGCCAGCGATTGCGGCATCGGCTCGCTGCGCGACAGTGTGGTGATTGCACCTTGGGCGCTGCCGCCGTCCTGCTGCTGTTGCGCAACGGCTGCGGCGAACGCTGACAGGGTCGGTGCTTCGAACAACAGGCGCAGGTTCAGCTCAAGCGCGAGCTCTTCACGCACGCGGGCGACCACTTGCGTAGCGGCGATCGAGTTGCCGCCGAGCAGGAAGAAGTGATCGTCGGCGTTGACCTGTTTGACGTTGAGTTGCTCAGCCCAGATCTTGCCGATCAAGCCCTCAAGTTCTGAGGCGCTGGTGACTGCGCCCTGGCTTTCAGCGGTGCTCGACGGGAACACCGCGTAGCTGTCGAGGCTGCCATCGGCCAGACGATTGCGGCACGCCGAGCGCTGCAATTTGCCACTGGAAGTTTTCGGCAAGGCGCCGGGATTAAGCAGCACCACCACGCTCGGGGCTTCCTGAAAAGCCTCAGCCACGGCTTGGCGAATGGCTTTGATCAACGCCTCCGGCGGGAGGATTTTCTGCACGCTGCGGCTGATTTCCGCCGCAATGCCGATGCCCTCCTCGCCATCCTGATTGACCGCAAATGCAGCGACGCGACCCTTGCGCACCACTTCCACTTCGTTCTCGACCGTTTTTTCGATGTCCTGTGGATACAGGTTGTGGCCGCGCACGATCAGCATGTCTTTCAGGCGTCCGGTGATGAACAGCTCACCGTCGCGCATGAAGCCCAGGTCGCCGGTGCGCAGCCAGGTGCGGCCGGCGTGCTGGACGAAGGTCTTGGCGCTCGCTTCAGGATTGCGCCAGTAGCCGTGGGCGATGCTCGGGCCTGCGGCCCAGACTTCGCCGACCGCGTTGTCGGCGAGTTCGACGAGTGTGTTTGGCTCGACGATCAGCACCGCGTGTTCCGGTTGGCTGATACCACAACTCATGATTGGGCTGCCATCGCCCGGCTCGGCGCGGTTTTGTGCCAGCGCCTGATCGTCCACGCGCAGTGCCGGGATACCGGTGCCGCGCGGGGTGCCGGCGACGAACAGCGTGGCTTCGGCCAAACCGTACGAGGCCATGAAGCTGTGCTCACTGAAACCGCATGCGGCGAACTTCTCGGCGAAGCGCTCCAGGGTGTCGAGACGGATTGGCTCGGAACCAGAATAGGCCACGCGCCAGCGACTCAGATCGAGACGTTCCAGCGCCGACTCGCTGACCCGTTCGCTGCACAAGCGATAGGCGAAATCCGGTCCGCCGCTGATGGTGCCGCCGTATTCGCTGATCGCTTCCAGCCAGCGCAATGGCCGACCGAGGAAGTACGCCGGCGACATCAGAATGCATGGCACGCCGCTGAAAATTGGCTGCAGCAGACCACCGATCAAACCCATGTCGTGGTACAGCGGCAGCCAGCTGACGATGACATCATCAGGGTTCACGTCGATGCCGAAACCGTGACGGATCAGGAGTTCGTTGGCGACCAGATTGCCGTGGCTGACTTGCACGCCTTTGGGCAGTGCAGTCGAACCGGAGGTGTATTGCAGGAAGGCGATGTGGTCTTGCGGCAGGCTCGGTTCAACCCAGTTTTGCGCCAGTGTCTTGTCGAGAGTGTCGACACACAACAACGGCGGCGCACCCTCGATCTGCTGCAAGGCGTCGCGCAGGTCGGCGCTGGTCAGCAGCAGACGCGGTTCGGCGTCGGCAATGATCGACAGCAAACGCTCCTGATGGTGACGGCGCGCGGATTCCGGCGGATAGGCCGGCACTGCGATCACGCCGGCGTATAGGCAGCCAAAAAATGCCGCGACGTAATCCGGACCGCTGGGAAACAGCAGCACCGCACGGTCGCCGAATTCAGCGTCAGCCTGCAACGCGGCGGCGATCATGCGTGCGCGCTCATCCAGCTCACGATAACTGAGTACCACAGCCTGCTCTTCGTTTTCGGCGAGAAAACGCAAGGCCAGTCGATCCGGCGTCAGGGCCGCGCGGCGCTGGAGGGCTTGGACCAGGGTGCTGGGTAGTTCGAACGCGTCGGTCATGAGGTTTCCTGCCTGAATTCGGCTTGCTAATGGAATCGGGTTTGCTGCGTCACGCCCCTCGAAGGGCATGCAGGGCGCGGTCTGTGCCGACCGCGCAAGGCTGCGGAATGCGGTGTGGCCGGGGTTGTGCACCGGGAACCATTCACCAATGAGAACGGATGACGTCTTGAAATAATTAGTCGGCAGGCTGGATCGCCAATGGGGCCGGGGTGTGGCGGCGTGTCGCAGTTCTCAGAACGCACCTTTGTGGCGCATTACTTCTCTTTCTCAATTGACAATCATTATCATTCAACATAATTTGTCGCTCGATGTGTAGGACGCCCCCATCCCCCAAGGCGTCCCACGAACCTATTTGGCAGCAAGGTGATTTCCATGACGGAACAAGTATCCACAAGCAAGTGCGATTCACCGCTACTTCAGGCATTCGTCGACAATCGACTGATTCTGGTCAAGATTGCAGCCCGCATTACCGGCTGCCGGTCGCGCGCCGAAGATGTGGTGCAGGATGCGTTTTTCCGACTGCAATCGGCGCCACCGATCACGTCGTCGATCAAGGCTCAACTGAGCTATCTGTTCCAGATCGTGCGCAACCTCGCCATCGATCATTACCGCAAACAGGCGCTTGAGCAGAAGTACTCCGGCCCTGAAGAGGAAGGTCTGAATGTGGTCATCCAGGGTGCTTCGCCGGAAACCTCGCACATCAATTTCTCAACCCTGGAAAACATCGCCGACGCGCTAACCGAGCTGCCCAGCCGCACGCGCTATGCGTTCGAGATGTACCGCCTGCACGGCGTGCCGCAAAAGGACATCGCCAAGGAACTGGGCGTTTCGCCAACCCTGGTCAACTTCATGATTCGTGATGCACTGGTGCACTGCCGCAAGGTCTCGGGCAGCCGTCAGGATGCGGTAGCCGTGGGTCGTCGCTGAGACCGCGCCGACAGATAAAAAAGATCGCAGCCTTCGGCAGCTCCTACATGGAAATGCATTCCTCTGTAAGAGCTGCCGAAGGCTGCGATCTTTTGCTTTTAAATGACCTCAAGCCAACTTGCAGCGATCAAAAAACCGCTCACGCCCCAGCATCATCAGCGCCGCGCGCTTGTGCGGAAAGTCGAATTCCTTCTCGCAGTGAAAGCACTGATTCTGCATATGGCCGATCATCTTCGCGTTGTCGGCCCGCGGCTCGGCGACCACCCGCTGAGTGCGCGGATCATCAAGAAACAGGTAATGCACCAGCGCCGATAACCAGCTCGCCACTTTATGCGGGCCACGGTGCTCTTCCTCGCCGACCAGCATGTGAATACCGCGATCGTAGTTGTCGGCATCGTAGAACGGCGCGATGCGATCTTCCTTGGCCCAGTAGGCTTCGAAATAGGCAAACGGCTGATCATCGAAACAGCCAATCAGCGTCAGCGTATGCGGGTCAGCATCGAGCTTGCTCAGGTATTCGCGATGCTTCTCGAGGCTGCCCTCTTCCTGCCAGAAACTGGCAACGCGCGGGCTGTTCTGCCAGCGGTTGAAGCGCGCCAGGTCTGCTTCGATCTCTACAGTGCGCAGGGAAATCCACGCACCAAGGCGGGCATCGAAACGCCGATACACTTCACCGCGCGGTTTGACTGGCCGCAGCGGATGACGCTTGCCCTGGCTGATGACCATCTGCTGCGGATAACTACCACTCAGCGAAGTGCCGAGCCACGGTTGCGGCAACTGCCAGAACAGCGTGCGCTCGCAGCGATATTCGCCGGCCACTTCGGTGCTCACCAGCAAGCCACTGAGCAAGGCTTCGGTCGGTGGCTGATCGAGTTGCCAGGTCAATTGACGGCACGCCGGATCCCGTGCGAACAGCCAGTAACAGGCTGCCCACAACGCCTGCCCGGGCGGCAACGCAAAACGCTCATCGATCTGGATCGGCCCCTTTGCGTCTCGATCGAGGCGCAAGCGGATCAGCGGTTGTCCGTCCAGGCTCAGGCTCAGACGGTTTTCGCTGACATCAGCGATCAGTTGACTGCCCGCAGGCAAGGCCAGGGAAGTCAGGTCATTCAGATTGGACATGGGTCGGGCTCACGATAATCGTCGACAGTTCAACGATGGGACGTGATCCGGGAGGGAAAATTTAGGCTTTGCCCAGAAATCGCTGCCTCAGTGGTGAGGCACCGGCACTACGGCAATCTTGTACGGATCGAAAATCTTCAGCATTTCACCGTTGTCGCGCAAACCCTGCAACAACTTGCCAAACGCCGCGCCGGTGATCGGCGCGGTCGGACGAAGAATCGCGTAATGGTGATAGACCTGATCGATGCGCTGCGACACCAGCAACTCGTCGCGCACCTTCTCGTTACGCAGCAGGTAATCGAACAGATAGGAACGGGTCACCAAGGCAACATCGGCGCGCCCGCGCAGCACCATCAGCAGGTTGCTGTCGTGGGAATAGGTCAGCGTGGCGTTGTAATTCTGTGCGAGGTATTTCGGGTCAGCGTTGAAGTTGGCGAACTCGTAGTGATAACCGCTGAACAGAGCCAGGCGCTTGCCAGTGAGGTCGGCGAAATAATTCTGCTGCCGGCCATCTTCGCGTTGTGCGACGAAAATTTCCGCATCCTCAAGACCCATGTCGACATCTGTGTGGGGAATTTCCTTCCAGCCCCAATCGGGATTCTCGAAAATTGCCATGTCGATCCGGCCCTGCTTGAAGTCACCGAAACGCCGGGGAATCGAGGTGGGCACGAGGACGAACTGATAGTCGCTTTGCAGGCGATTGAGGGCCTCGACCAATTGCGGCAGAAGGCCTGTGTCGGCACCGTTTTCCGGGCGAACGGTGTAAGGCGGAAAATGCGCCGCGCCGACCCGGACCAATTGCGCTGCCTGAGCGGGCAATACCCAAAATGCAGCCAGCGCTGCGAGCATCAAGCCCGCGGCCGTCCGAATTGGCAAAGACTTCAAAACACCCCACTCCCCGAAAAAATACCGATCAATGCATTCAAGCTAGGCGGTTTCGCCCAGTTAGCCAGTTTCCCGGCCCGATAGAAAGTGCTTCAACGCTCTTCGAGGACCAGAATCAACGCCTCGTCGGCCAACTGATCGAGGCTCAAACTGCCGCCGGCACGGAACCAGGTGGTCGTCCAGGACAGTGCGCCAGTGAGGAAACGTCGGGTAATAAATACATCGCCACGGATAAATCCTGCGTCCTTGGCCTCACCCAGCACTTGCAGCCAGATGTCCTCGTAGACATCGCGCAGTGCCAGCACTTGGGTCTGACCTTCTTCGGACAGCGAACGCCACTCATAAACCAGCACCGCCATGGCTTCACCGCTGCCGCCCATGATTGACTGCAGTTCGCAGCGAATCAGCGCCAGCACGCGTTCGCGCACATTGGCCGCATCGGCCAGAGCTGCCCGCATTAACGCGGTGTTGTAGCGGATGGTTTCCTCCATCACCGCCCGGAGGATTTCATCCTTGCTTTTGAAGTGATGAAAAATGCTTCCCGACTGGATGCCGACGGCGCCGGCCAGATCGCGCACCGTGGTACGTTCGTAGCCTTTGTTGCGGAACAGGTGAGCGGCCACTTGCAGCAATTTGCCGCGGGCGCTGTCAGGGTCGGTCAACTGGCCTTCGTCGACCAAATCGCGCATGACCCTCAGGGCTTTTTGCTCGTCCACCCGTTCTCTCCTACAGTCGATCAGTCTGTTGCCCCCTGAAACCGCAGGGTTGCGCGCAATTTAAGCCGCCAGCGGCAACCAAGCAAGCGCTTGGGCAGAAGATAGTTTCAACTGTTTACAAACCAAGCGCTTGCTTGGTAGCCTCCAGACACTTCTGTCGCAGGTTGCTGAGTCGGAGATAAAAATGCCCACCACCGTTCGCATCGGATGCGCCAGTGCATTCTGGGGAGACACCTCGACCGCCGCCGCGCAGTTAGTGGACGGCGGCAAGCTGGATTATCTGGTGTTCGATTACCTGGCCGAGATCACGATGTCGATCATGGCCGGGGCACGCATGAAGGACCCACAGGCGGGGTTTGCCGGCGACTTCATCGACGCGCTGACACCCCTGCTGCCACAACTGGCCGAGCAGAACATCCGCGTGATCAGCAATGCCGGCGGGATCAATCCGCAAGCCTGCGCCGCCGCCCTGCAAGCGGCCTGCGACAAGGCCGGCGTCGCACTGAAAATCGCCGTATTACTGGGCGATGATCTGCAACCACAGCTCAAACAGCTCAGCGGCATCACCGAAATGTTCAGCGGCGCCCCGCTGCCGCCAATGTGCGTGTCGACCAACGCCTACCTTGGCGCGCCGGGCATTGTCGAAGCGCTGCGCCTGGGCGCCGACATTGTCATCACTGGGCGCGTGGTCGACAGCGCGGTGGTCAGTGCGGCGCTGGTGCATGAATTCGGCTGGTCATGGCACGACTACGACAAACTCGCCCAGGCTGCGCTCGCCGGGCACATCATCGAATGCGGCGCGCAATGCACCGGCGGCAATTTCACCGATTGGCGCGAAGTGCCGGATTACGAGCACATCGGCTTTCCGATCGTGGAAGTCAGCGCCGACGGCCAGTTCATCGTCAGCAAACCGCAAGGCTCAGGCGGACTGGTCACCCCGCTGACTGTCGGCGAACAGATGCTGTATGAAATCGGCGATCCGCAGGCGTATCTGTTGCCCGATGTAGTCTGCGATTTCACTGGGGTCAGACTTCAGCAACAAGGCAAGAATGCCGTGCACGTCCACGGCGCCAAAGGCCTGCCACCAAGCGATAAATACAAGGTCAGCGCCACCTACCCGGAAGGGTTTCGTTGCACCGCCAGTTGCCTGATCGCCGGTATCGATGCAGTGGAAAAAGCGCAGCGGGTCAGTCAGGCGATCATCGACAAGACTTCGCAAATGTTCAGCCAGCGCGGCTGGGCGCCCTACAGCGAAATCAACATCGAACTGCTCGGCAGCGAAGCCACCTACGGCCCTCATGGCCAACGCCGCGACAGCCGCGAAGTGGTTGTCAAGCTCGCCGTACGTCATCCAGACAAACAGGCGCTGGTACTGTTTTCCCGGGAGATTGCCCAGGCCGCCACCGGCATGGCGCCGGGGCTGACCGGCATCGTCGGCGGGCGGCCAACGGTGTATCCGCTGATTCGTCTGTTTTCATTCCTGATCGATAAAAGCGCCTGCACAGTACAGATCGACATGGCCGGTCAACGTTATCCATGCGCCCTGCCTTCGCTCAGCGCACTCGACAGCGCGGATTTGCCCCTGCCCCATCAGCCGCCCAAACCACAGGGCCGCGCCGATGCCAGTGTGGCGCTGGTGAAACTGGCCGTCGCGCGCTCCGGTGACAAGGGCAATCACAGCAACATTGGCGTGATGCCGCGCAAACCCGAATACCTGCCGTGGATCGCCGAAGCGCTGACCCCGGCCGTGGTTGTCGACTGGATGAGCCACGTACTCGACCCGATCCACGGCCGGGTCGAACGCTGGTATCTGCCCGGCACCCACAGCCTGAATTTTCTATTGGAAAACGCCCTCGGCGGTGGCGGCGTGGCCAGTCTGCGCATCGATCCGCAAGGCAAAGCCTTCGCCCAGCAACTGTTGGAAATCCAGATCCCGGTGCCGCAGAGCATCGCCGAACAGCTCGACTAGAGGATTGTTTGCATGGCTTACGCGTCGATTTTCAACGCCGGTCTGTTCAGCGGCCAGACCATCATCGTCACCGGTGGCGGCAGTGGCATCGGTCGCTGCACCGCCCATGAACTGGCGGCCCTCGGCGCCAATGTACTGCTGGTCGGGCGCAAGCCGGAGAAACTGCAAAAGGTCACCGACGAAATCGCCGAGGACGGTGGCCGCGCGCACTGGAAGGCTTGCGATATCCGCGATGAAGAAGCGGTAAAACAACTGGTCAGCGAATTGATTGCTGAACACGGACCGATCCACGGTCTGGTCAACAATGCCGGCGGCCAGTACCCGTCGCCCTTGGCCTCGATCAATCAGAAAGGTTTCGAAACCGTGCTGCGCACCAATCTGGTCGGCGGTTTTCTGATGGCGCGGGAAGTGTTCAACCAGTCGATGAGCAAACACGGCGGCAACATCGTCAACATGCTCGCCGACATGTGGGGCGGCATGCCCGGCATGGGTCACTCTGGCGCGGCGCGGTCGGGCATGGACAACTTCACCAAAACTGCCGCGTTCGAATGGGGTTATGCCGGCGTGCGGGTCAACGCGGTGGCGCCGGGCTGGATTGCCTCCAGCGGCATGGACACTTACGAAGGCGCGTTCAAAGCGGTGATTCCGACCCTGCGCGAACACGTGCCGCTCAAGCGTATCGGCACCGAGTCGGAAGTCAGTGCGGCGATTGTTTTTTTGCTTAGCCCGGCCGCCGCATTTATCAGTGGCAGCACCTTGAAAATCGACGGCGCGGCCAGCCTCGGCAGCCGTGCATGGCCGTTGCACAAGGCGACCCACAGCGAGTCGTTCAACGGTTTCCACCGCGCGTATTTACCCGATGTGCTGAAGGACAAGGAGTAAGCCATGCCGCAGATCCAGTCCCGACTCGACCCGCACAGCGAAGCGTTTGCCCGCAACCGCTCGGCCATGCTCGCGGCGATCGAACATGTGCAGCAACTCGAACAGAGTCTGCTGAACAAGGCCACCGAAGCCAAAGCCAGGTTCGACAAGCGCGGGCAACTGCTGCCCCGTGAGCGCTTGAATCTGTTGCTCGATCCCGGCGCGCCGTTTCTCGAACTGGCCAGCCTCGCCGGCTACAAGTTGCACGACGACAAGGACGGCAGTTCCGCCGGTGGCGGACTGATCGCCGGTATCGGTTACGTCTGCGGCATTCGCGCGATGGTGGTGGCGAACAACAGCGCAATCAAGGGCGGGACGATCTCGCCCACTGGCCTGAAAAAATCCCTGCGCCTGCAACAGATCGCCCAGGAAAACAAACTCCCGGTGATCACCCTCGCCGAAAGTGGCGGCGCCAACCTCAATTACGCGGCGGAGATTTTTGTCGAAGGCGCGCGCAGTTTTGCCAATCAGGCGCGGATGTCGGCAATGGGTTTGCCGCAGATTACCGTGGTGCATGGTTCGGCCACGGCCGGTGGCGCTTATCAGCCGGGGTTGTCGGATTACGTGGTAGTGGTGCGCGGCAAGGCCAAGCTGTTTCTCGCCGGTCCGCCACTGCTGAAAGCGGCCACCGGCGAAGTCGCCACCGATGAAGAACTCGGTGGTGCCGAGATGCACGCGCAGGTCGCTGGAACGGCCGAGTACCTGGCGGAAAACGATGCCGATGGCGTGCGTCAGGTGCGCGAAATTCTCCGTATGCTGCCGTGGAACGAGCAACTGCCGTGGCTGCCGGAGCCACAATACAAAGAGCCGCTCTACCCCATCGATGAATTGCTCGGGCTGATCCCCGACGATCCGAAAAAACCTTACGACGTACGCGAAATCATCGCGCGCATTGCCGACGAATCCTGCTTCGTCGAATTCAAGGGCGAGTTCGATCAGCAAACTGTTTGCGGCCAGCTGAAGATTCAGGGCCGCGCCTGCGGGTTCATCGGCAACAACGGCCCGATCACACCCAACGGCGCGAGCAAAGCGGCGCAGTTCATTCAGTTGTGCGATCAGAGCCAGACGCCGCTGCTGTTCTTTCACAACACCACCGGTTTCATGGTCGGCACCGAATCCGAGCAGCAAGGCGTGATCAAACACGGCTCGAAACTGATTCAAGCGGTAGCCAATGCACGGGTGCCTAAACTGACGATGGTCGTCGGCGGTTCCTACGGTGCCGGCAACTATGCGATGTGCGGACGCGGACTCGATCCACGCTTCATCTTCGCCTGGCCGAACAGCCGCACGGCGGTGATGGGCGGTGCGCAGGCCGGCAAAGTCTTGCGCATCGTTACCGAAGCCAAGCAGTTGAAGGACGGCCTGACGCCAGACCCGAAAATGCTCGACATGCTCGAACAAGTCACCGCGCAGAAACTCGACAGCCAATCCACCGCCCTCTATGGCAGCGCCAACCTGTGGGACGACGGGCTGATCGACCCCCGCGACACGCGCACCCTGCTTGGCTACTTGCTGGACATCTGCCACGAGGCCGACATTCGCAAGCTGCAACCCAATAGCTTCGGCGTCAGCCGGTTCTGACCGCCACGGATCTTACGGAGAACAATAAAAATGATCTTCACCCCGGAACACGAAGCCCTGCGCCGCACCGTCCGCCAGTTCGTCGAGCACGAGATCAATCCGCACGTCGATGAATGGGAAAAGGCCGGACGCTTTCCCATTCACGAAATTTTCCGCAAGGCTGGCGACCTCGGTTTGCTGGGTATTTCCAAACCGGAAAAATTCGGCGGCATGGGCCTCGACTACAGCTATTCGATTGTCGCCGCCGAAGAGTTCGGCACCATCCATTGCGGCGGCATTCCGATGTCGATCGGCGTGCAGACCGACATGTGTACGCCTGCCCTCGCCCGCTTCGGCTCCGATGAACTGCGCGAAGAATTCCTGCGCCCGGCGATCACTGGCGAGCAGGTTGGTTGCATCGGCGTCTCTGAAGTCGGTGCAGGCTCCGACGTCGCCGGGCTGAAAACCACCGCGCGCAAGGACGGCGACGACTATGTGATCAACGGCAGCAAGATGTGGATCACCAACTCGCCGAGCGCCGATTTCATCTGCCTGCTGGCCAACACCTCGGACGACAAACCACACATCAACAAATCGCTGATCATGGTGCCGATGAACACGCCTGGGATCAGCCTCAGCTCGCACCTGGACAAGCTCGGCATGCGCAGCTCGGAAACCGCCCAGGTGTTTTTCGACAACGTGCGCGTGCCGCAGCGCAATCGCATCGGCCATGAAGGCGCCGGATTCATGATGCAGATGCTGCAGTTTCAGGAGGAACGTCTGTTCGGCGCGGCGAACATGATCAAGGGCCTGGAATATTGCGTCGACAGCACCATCGAGTACTGCAAGGAGCGCAAGACCTTCGGCAATCCGCTGATCGACAATCAGGTCATTCACTTCCGCCTCGCCGAATTGCAGACCGAAATCGAATGCCTGCGCGCGCTGGTCTATCAGGCCACCGAACAGTATGTAAAAGGCCAGGACGTCACGCGGCTGGCGTCAATGGCCAAGCTCAAGGCCGGACGCCTCGGCCGCGAAGTCAGCGACAGCTGCCTGCAATATTGGGGCGGCATGGGTTTCATGTGGGACAACCCGGTGGCCCGCGCCTACCGCGATGTCCGGCTGGTATCGATTGGCGGCGGCGCCGACGAGATCATGCTGGGGATTATCTGCAAACTGATGGGCATCCTCCCGGGGAAAAAGAAATGAGCAGCCTGCCGCAATGCCAGACGCTGTTGCTGGAACTGCATGGCGGCGTGCTGCACGTCACCCTCAATCGGCCGGACAGTCGTAATGCGATGAGCCTGCAGATGGTCAGCGAACTGCGCACGGTGCTGGCGGCTGTGCGTGATGACCGCGCTGTTCGGGCGTTGGTGCTCAGCGGTGCCGGCGGGCATTTTTGTGCCGGCGGCGATATCAAGGACATGGCCAACGCCCGCGCTCAGGGCACCGAGGCTTACCGCGATCTGAATCGCGCGTTCGGCGCCCTGCTGGAAGAAGCACAGCACGCACCGCAAGTGCTAATCGCTGTGCTGCAAGGCGCGGTGCTCGGCGGTGGTTTCGGTCTGGCCTGTATCAGCGACATCGCGATTGCCGATCATCAAGCGCAATTCGGTTTGCCGGAAACCAGTCTCGGTTTACTGCCGGCGCAGATTGCGCCGTTTGTGGTGCAGCGCATCGGCCTCACCGAAACCCGTCGACTGGCACTGACCTCCGCACGTTTCGATGGGCACCAGGCACGCCGTCTGGGGCTGGTGCATTTCGTCGAGCAGGATGCACAAGCGCTGGCTGAGCGGCTGGATGAGGTGTTGCAACATGTGCTGTGTTGCGCGCCGGAGGCGAATGCCATGACCAAGAAATTGTTGTTGGCGAGTGCCGGGCAGCCTTCAAGTGAATTGCTCGATGAGGCGGCGCAGTGGTTTAGCGAAGCGGTGACAGGCGACGAAGGGATCGAGGGCACCATGGCATTTGTGCAAAAGCGTAAACCTCGGTGGGCCACTTAAAAGCATCGCGAGCAGGCTCACTCCTACAGGGGAAATCCATTCCAAATGTAGGAGTGAGCCTGCTCGCGATGAGGCCATCACATTCACCGCCAAATACTCAGGAAGATCACCATGCCCGCCATCCACAAAATCCTGATCGCCAACCGCGGTGAAATCGCCTGCCGCATCCAGCGCACCGCCCAAGCCTTGGGCTATCGCACCGTCGCCGTCTTCAGCGATGCCGACGCCAAGGCCCTGCACGTTCAGATGGCTGACCAAGCCGTTCGCATTGGTCCGTCCCCCGTTCAACAGTCATACCTCAACATCCCTGCGATCCTCGACGCCGCTCGCCGCAGCGGCGCTGACGCGATCCATCCCGGCTACGGCTTTCTTTCGGAAAACGCCGAGTTCGCCCGCGCCTGCGAACAGGCCGGGCTGATCTTCATCGGCCCCAGCGTCGAAGCCATCGAATTGATGGGCAGCAAACGCCAGTCAAAAATCGCCATGCTCGAAGCGGGTGTGCCGTGCATCGCCGGTTATCAAGGTACCGAACAGGACGACGCCACTCTGCTGCGCGAAGCCGAGCGAATCGGCTACCCACTGATGATCAAGGCCAGTGCCGGCGGTGGTGGGCGCGGCATGCGTCTGCTGCAAAATGTGGCTGATCTGCCGGCGCAACTGCGCACCGCGCGCTCCGAAGCATTGAACGCGTTCGGCAGCGACGAATTGATCCTTGAACAGGCGCTGATCGAACCGCGGCATGTCGAAGTGCAGTTGTTCGGCGATCAGCACGGCAATCTGATCTACCTGGGCGAACGTGACTGCTCAATCCAGCGCCGCCACCAGAAAGTCATCGAAGAAGCGCCCTGCCCGGTGATGACCGCCGAGTTGCGTCAGGCCATGGGTGAAGCGGCATTGAAAGCCGGGCGCGCAGTGAACTATGTTGGCGCTGGCACCGTTGAGTTTCTGCTCGACACACGCGGCCAGTTCTACTTTCTGGAAATGAATACGCGTCTGCAAGTCGAGCACCCGGTAACTGAACTGATTACCGGGCTGGATCTGGTCGCATGGCAATTGCTCGTTGCCGAAGGGCAGCCGTTGCCGCTGACCCAGGATCGGGTTCAGCTCAACGGACATGCCATGGAGGTGCGGCTTTACGCCGAAGATCCCGCGCAAGACTTCCTGCCACAAACCGGCCGAGTGCAAGCCTGGGAACCGGCGCTGCAGCACGGTACGCGAATCGACCATGGTTTGCTTGAAGGGCAATCGGTTAGCCCGTTCTACGACCCGATGCTCGGTAAGCTGATCGCCTGGGGTGCCTCTCGCGAGGAAGCCCGACGCAAACTGTTGCGCGCGGTACAGGACACGGTGCTATTGGGTGTACAGAGTAATCAGCGCTTGCTGGCCAGCCTGTTGCAACATCCGCAGTTCATCAGTGGCGAATTCAGTACTGCGTTCATTGCCCGGTACTTTAGCGAACACCCTTGCTTGCACCGTTACATTGCGAATGCCGAGGAACTGGCGATTGCAGCGATGCTTTTCTATCAATCAAGCGCCCTCGCCCACCGCGCGCCGCTCACCGGCTGGCGCAACAATGCCAGTGTGCCGCTGCATTATCGACTCGGGCTTGATGATCAGAACTGGACAGCGCAACTGCTCGCTCACGCGCAAGGCGCCTTCACCGTGCAGGTTGCCGAGCGCACGCTCGAGTTAAAACTCATCGACCAGGACACGCAATCGCTGACACTGGAACTCGACGGTTTGCGCCAGCGTCACGCGTATCGACTGGATAGCGGGCACCTTTGGCTGTTCAGCCATCCCGGCAGTCTGCGCCTTGAGGATCGAACTCACGCCGTGATCGACAGTCAGACCAGCGTCAGCTCCGGCACCCTGAAAGCACCCATGGACGGTGCCATCGTCGACGTACTGGTCAGCGAAGGCAGTCCGGTCAGTAAAGGTCAGTTGCTGGTGGTGCTGGAGGCAATGAAAATGGAGCACCCGCTCAAGGCCGGCATCGACGGCGTGCTCAAGCGGGTGCAGGTCAAGGTCGGCGATCAGGTAAAAAATCGTCAGGTTCTGTTACAGGTCGAGTAGTCGCCCACACGCCCGTGCGGGTTTTGACTACGCTCTGAGTTATCAGAACGCGGAAATCAGGAACCCTGCGATGCCTCACTGGCTGGTCATAGATCTGGAAGCCACCACCGATGAGGGTGGCTGGCCAGTCACCGAAATGGAAATTATCGAGATCGGCGCCACCCTGGTCGATCGCGCCGGGCGCGAGCAGGATCACTTCCAGCGTTTCGTCAAACCGACGCGACGGCCGTTGCTTACGCCTTTCTGTCGTGAACTGACACACATCACCCAAGCCAATATCGACTCGGCACAGCCGTTGACTGAAGTCTGGCCGGCGTTCGAACGCTGGCTCGCGCAACATCAGACACGCCTTGAAGGCTGGGCCAGTTGGGGCGATTACGACCGCAAGCAGTTGTTGCAGGAATGGCAGCGTCTGCAAATCGACAGTGGCTTGAGCAAGGTGCCGCACATGAACCTCAAACAACGCTTTGCCAAGGCCCGGCGCCTGGAACGGCCACTGGGGCTCAACGGTGCACTGCAACTGGCTGGCATGCAGTTCAGCGGTCAGCAGCACCGGGCACTGGAGGATGCGCGCAACACTGCGCGGCTGTTGCCACTGGTCTTGCCACTCTAGGGTCAATTCGAGAACTCAGCGGACAGACGCCGGGCAGGTGACGGCGCCAAACGCCTTGTGCATACTGGCCGCCTCCAATTTTTAACCCTTTTCGAGGAATCGCCCATGTTTAAAGTCAACGAGTACTTCGACGGCACCGTCAAGTCGATCGCCTTTGGCACCGCTGAAGGTCCGGCGACCATCGGCGTAATGGCCCCGGGCGAATACGAATTCGGCACCGCTCAGCGTGAAATCATGCATGTGGTTTCCGGCGCACTGACCGTCAAACTGCCCGACAGCAGCGACTGGGAAACCTTCGCCGCCGGCAGCCAGTTCAACGTCCCGGCCAACAGCAAGTTCCAGCTGAAAGTTGCGGTCGACACCGCTTACCTGTGCGAATACCGCGGCTAAAGCAACGGTTTCACTGCACCAATGAAAATGCCCGTGTCCAAAGACACGGGCATTTTTCGTTGCAGTGACGGCTTATTCGAGAATCTCCACTGGCATCCCGACTTCGAGTCGACCATTACGGTCATTCACCAGATTCTGGCCAAACATCGCACCATCGGCTTGAGCGCGATATTTCTGCAAGGTTGCCAGCGGCTCGCGATCGGCACTGCGCTCACCGGTTTGCGGGTCGATGGTGGTGAGGATGCAACGCGAACACGGCTTGACCACGCGAAACTCGACGTCACCGATGCGAATGCGCTTCCAACTGTCTTCGGCATAAGCCTCACTGCCTTCGATCACCAGGTTCGGCCGAAAACGCAGCATTTCCAGCGGTCGTCCGACCTTTTGTGCAAGATCCTGCAGGGATGCCGCGCCGATCAACAACAGTGGAAATCCGTCAGCGAACGCAACCTGATCGTCATCCTTGCCGAAGCCTGCCTGGGTGGTCCGGGCGCGATCCAGCGGCACCTGCACCAGCCGGGTCGGCTTGCCGATGAAATCGCTGACCCAGCGCGCCGCCTCATCACCGGCATCCGGCACGCGCAAGGTGTCACGCCAGATCGTCACGCCGCGCAGTTCGGCATCGTTGCCCGGCAAGGCGATTTCGATGGGAGGCTGTTGCGGCGCACTAAGGGTCAGACCGCCCTGCGCATTCCATAGCGCCGACAACTGACTCATCTTCGCTTCAGCGCGCTGGGTCAGAAAGCGGCCGCTGGCCTCGTCCACGAGCATCCAGCGTCGATCGCCATCAAGCCCCAGCTTGTCGAGATCAACACTGTGCAGCACATCGACTTTGCCGGATTTCAACGGGTAACGATAAAGCGCGCTCAGACGCAGCATGGCCAGCTCCCTGAAGGGTAAAAACGCCACCCTATACGAGCTTGATCAGGAATCAAAGAGCAATAACTGTAGGAGTGAGCCTGCTCGCGATCGCGGTGTGTCAGGTAATGATTCGGGGCTGACACACCGCGATCGCGAGCAGGCTCACTCCTACAATGGGTGTGTGATCAGGCCGGAACTTCGTCGAGCATCAGACGCTGGCGAACGACGTCGACCAGTTTGTCCGGCTGGAATTTGGAGAGGAAGTTGTCGCAGCCGACCTTCTTCACCATCGAGTCGTTGAAGCTACCGGACAGCGAGGTATGCAGCACCACGTACAAGCCACGCAGACGCGGATCGTTACGAATTTCGGTGGTCAGGCGATAGCCGTCCATTTCCGGCATTTCCGCATCGGTGAAGATCATCAGCAGCTTGTCGGTCATGTTCACGCCGGTATCAGCCCAGGCCTTGAGCATGTTCAACGCCTTCAGGCCATCGCTGGCAATGTGCATTTTTACCCCGAGCTGGCCGAGGGTGTCGCGCAATTGCGAAAGTGCCACGTTGGAGTCGTCCACCAACAGCACTTCACGGCCACGGGCGCGCTCGAGCACCGGATCATCGAGTTTTTCACGCGAGACCTTGGCGTTGTACGGGACGATTTCGGCGAGGACTTTCTCGACGTCGATGATTTCCACCAGTTGATCGTCGACCTTGCTGATCGCGGTCAGATAGTGCTGACGCCCGGCGCTGGTCGGCGGCGGCAGAATGGCTTCCCAGTTCATGTTGACGATGCGATCCACACCGCCCACCAGGAAGGCCTGCACCGAGCGGTTGTATTCGGTGACGATGATCGTGCTGTTGGGCCCCGGCACCAACGGACGCATACCGATCGCCTGCGACAGATCGATCACCGGCAAGGTCTGACCGCGCAGATTGACCACTCCGCATACAAACGGGTGACGCTGCGGCATCAAGGTCAGTTTCGGCAGTTGCAGCACTTCCTGAACCTTGAACACGTTGATCGCGAACAACTGACGCCCGGCCAGTCGAAACATGAGAATTTCCAGGCGATTCTCACCCACCAGTTGCGTGCGTTGGTCTACCGTGTCGAGAATGCCGGCCATCAATGACTCCTGGGCTTGTTCTGATGAATTCACTATGTGAGGTTATCGGCGGCAAATCGCAGTTCTTGATTGCCATACCCGACCCCATCAAAAATGCCATGAACAGGCATTGATGTCACATTAACATCATGGTTTACTGGCCCGGTGATTTTCATCTGCTACATTCTCTGCGGCGCGACCTCGGTTTGCACGGTAGGTTCCCGCGCCTAAGGGATTCCCCTAGTAACAATCAGGCCCAACCTGATATTCGCAATATCCAATAGCCATTAATGTGACGCCATTCTCATTGCATGAACGGAGTCAGGCTATTGTGTGCGATCGCAGTTCAGTGGAAACAAGCCCTCTGGAACCTCTCAGTCTGTGCACTTGCACGTCTGGGCGCGATCTCCCGACGATTCACGATCGTCGCCACACACGGCATTCCCTCATCAGACATGACGTTGTGGAGATAAGCATGCCAATGGACCGCAAAGAGTGGGTACAACGCTTCCCCGAATTCCTTGTCGAGGCCGAGCAACTCCTGGCCAAGTCCGAAGAATGCCTCAGCCACCTGCAATTGATCAGCAATGACAAGGACGCCATCGAGTGCATGCTCAGTACTCTGCTGAAACTCGCACGCAGGGCTGAAGCCCTCGCGCTGGAGGCGATTTCCGAGTTTTCCCTGCACATTTACAGTCTGCTCAACCTCAATCAGGAACACGTCGACCTTCACGAACAGGCCCTGCAAGCCTTGCAGGATTGCTTCACATTGATGGCCTGGCAGCTTGAACTGGTCGATCAGCAGACCGGGCAACTGAGTCTGGATGAAAGTGAGCAGGCTTTGCTGCTCGAAGCATTCGCCTTCCAGGTCAGCCAAAGCCGCCATCAGCCGCCCCGCACGGGCAAACGTTTGCCCCAACTGCCCTACTCGGGACAAGCCTGACCCGCACTCGGTACCCGCGCAAGCACCTGGAACACAAGCGTTGAACGTCGCAATTGAATAGTTCATACCTGCCAGCGACAAGTCGAACTAAATAATCACTGAAAGCCGACGCCGATATTTTTTGCCGGCCTCAGGGTTTACCTGTGTGCAAACAAGCACAACTTCAGGCAACACTGACATCTATCGAACACAACAAATCGACTTTTCCATTATGGAACTTGCGTCCAATATCACGTATTTCCTGACTCAATGGACATATATAGCAAACGCGACCAACGGTATCTTAAGTGGTATTATGCCGCCCATTAGTTGCTTTCAAATTAGTGGCACAGTGACTTCAGAGATCGCTGTCCACTGATAGTTGGCGGCCAATACGTTTACTGAACCGCGTTGAAATCAATAATATAATTGACAGCATTTTCAGACAGAGACCCGTCAGCCTCCGGCCGGTCTGCCCGCAGCGAACATCCATTGGCTCCATCCGTTATGTACGCCAGCCTCAAGTCAATCACTACATGGCCACCCTCCCGCGAAAATGCTCGCCGGTTCACACTCATACTGTGTGTCGCGGCCACGCTCGGCAGTCTGCTGACCTACGCTCTTTCAACACCACTTTGCCTGGGATTGCTGCTGCTCGATATCGCTGCTACTGCGTGCGTCTGGGTGCAATATCGACTGTCACGCAAATCGATCAAGTTTCAGCCGCAGGAACTCGCTGACCGCTTGCTGGAAGTCCAGGAAAACGAGCGCCATCGCCTCAGCCGCGAACTGCATGACGATATCGGCCAACTGCTGACGGCCGCCAAACTGCAAAGCGAATGGCTCAAGCGGCGCATGCCCGACGACTTGCAGGAACAATGCACCGCGTTGTGCGACACCCTGGAAGAAACCCTCAACAAGGTGCGCGACGTTTCAGCCATTCTCAACCCACGCCAGTTGACCAGCCTGGGACTTGAAGCCAGCCTGCGTGCGCACCTGCTCAAGACATTGGCCAACACTAACGTGCACTGGAGCCTCGATTGCCAGCAGCGGCTCAATGGCATTCCGGAAGAAATGGCAGTCGCCGCCTTTCGTATTACCCAAGAGGCTGTTACCAATATCCTGCGTCATGCCCAGGCAAAAAATCTGGTGATACGCGTGCAACGTCTGCCCAAAGGTCTGACGTTGCTGATCAGCGATGACGGCCTGGGATTCGCCCCGGCGGCCAACCCCGGTCGTGAAGGACAACGAGGCATGGCCGGGATGGCCGAACGAATCGAGCAACTGGGTGGCACCCTGAACGTCATCAGCGAACCGGGCAAAGGCACTCAAATCGAAGCACTCTTCCCGTGGGCGCCACGCGCACTCGAGCGGGCCAGTACGAATAAGGTTATGCGTTGACTTGCAACTTACTTCTGGTGGATGACCACTCGCTGATCAGGGCCGGCGTGCGCGCTCTGGTGCTGGATATTCCCGGTTACGCGGTGATTGGCGAGGCCAATGACGGTTCGCAGCTGCTCGAAATGGTCGAGCAACTGAATCCGGATATCGTGTTGCTGGATATCTCCATGAAAGAAACCGGTGGCCTGGAAGCCCTGCAACGGCTCAAGCGGGTACGCCCGCAGAGCAAGGTGCTGATCCTGTCGATGCACACCGATCCGGCGCTGATCATGCAGGCGCTGGAGTCCGGCGCCCACGGCTACCTGCTCAAGGACACCACAGCGACAGAACTTGAGCATGCACTGGAAGCCTTGCGCAACAACGAGCGCTACCTGAGCCCGGCCATCGCCCATACCGTGATCAATCAAGCCCTGACCCGTAATCAGAAGCAGCAGCCGGAGGCAGCCGACTCGCACAATCTGACCGCGCGCCAACTGGAAATCCTGCGCTTGATCGTGCGCGGAAAATCCACCCGGGAAATCGCCAATGGCCTGGGCCTGAGCATCAAGACTGTCGAGACCCACCGTTCACAGATCATGAAGCGACTGCAAATCTACGACGTGGCGGGTCTGGTGCTGTTCGCCGTGCGTGAGCAGATCATCAGCCTGGACGACTGACCAGCCCGGCGCTGCTCAACAAGGGAGAATGTTCCGGCAAATGCACGCGCAACGCCGCCGGACGCGCCTCGAATCGCATGCTGTCACCTTCGAGCGGTTCGCCATCAAGATTGATGCACAGCCCCTCGGCCACCTTGATTTCGACCCATGGCAAACGGGTGCGAACAAACATGTTGTCGATCCCGAAGCCATCGCTGAGCAGCGTCTTCAAGGTGCCCACCAACTCCTGTGGCGCCGGCAGAATACTGATATCCAGCAAGCCATCATCGGCCAGCGCCTCCGGGCACAACACGTGTCCACCGCCGGCCTGTCGGCCATTGCCGATACCCAGTGCCAACAGCTCGCCACGCCAGTGAAAATCCGGCCCCTGAAGTTCGCCGTAAGCGGCATGCAGCTCGCTGAATCGTGACAAGCCAGTGAACAGATAGGCAGCACCGCCAAGTACTTTTTTCAAGTCCTCGGAGGTATTGGCCGTGACCTGGCTGCCGAAACCACCGGTGGCCATGTTGAGAAAAATCTGCCCGCCCACTTCACCCAGATCGATGGCGCGCGGTGGCACATCGAGCAGCTCAAGGGCTTCGGCAGGCTCCAGTGGTACGCCGGCGGCACGGGAAAAATCGTTGGCAGTGCCCAAAGGCAGGAGTACGAGGCTGGCTTTGCCAGGATGCGCGGCGAGCGCTTCGGCGATATCGCGCAAGGTGCCATCGCCGCCCCCGGCAATGATTTTCGTGTAGCCGTCAGCCAAGGCTTGTTCTACCCAGCGCTGTGCGTCCCCTGCCTCCCAGGTCAGACGCACGGCCAGCTCCCAGCCTTGCTTGCGCTTGTCCTCGACGGCGGTGCGTACCGCCTCGTTGAGTGCCTGCTTGCCATGCAGAATCAACAGCGCCCGGCGTTCACTCATAACATCACTCCCAAATTGATCGGTTAAGACATCTTGACCACTGGCGCACGCAAAAAAGCCGTCATACCCGTAATTAATTCAGCCTCCTGGCGCCGGACGTCCTACACAGCGGTACTTTTTCTTACAAAACATGCGGAATCGGCTTAATTGACCCGGTTCGAGCATTGAGTCACCGTGTGTTGGCGGTATCGATTTTCAATCCAACACACAGGGACGTGCATGTAATGAGTGGATACACCCCATGGGCTCTTGCCGGTTCGAGAGCTGGAAAAGGTTGCAAGCAAACAGTTGAAACAATCGGTGGATGCTTCCATGCCTGGTCATGAAGCGAGAATACCCATGAGCCCGGTTGGCCCCATTGTCGAAAGTCGCGCGAATCACAAGTCCGATTTCAAAAACAGCGCCAGAACCACTGGAGAAGTTGATATGGAACCCCGTGTTACCGAGCTGGAAACCCATCTCAAATACCTTCGACGGGACATGGACGAAATTCGCGGTGATGTCCGAACGATCAAACACCGGCTTGCCTACTCGGCGGGTGCAACAGCGGTAGTGCTGGGTTTGCTGGGCTGGGTGGCCAATAGCCGATTCGATCAGCTTGTGACATTGATCAGCAATTAATTGAATCAGTCATTGCAGGCGCCGCCTGAGTCAGCCGACGCCTGCATTTACGAGATAGCGATCAGTCGAGCAAGTCACTCAGCGGGATGAAGACCACTTCGTCTCCGACGCTCAGCGTGCGACCTTCCAGCACTTCGACCAATCCATCTGCCCACGCGGCGCTACGCAGTACACCTGAGCTCTGGTTGCGGTAGACAGTCGCCCGTCCTTGCTCAAGACGGCCTCGCAGGTACTCACGCCGATTGCCTGCCACCGGCCAGTCAAACCCCGCTGGCACGGTGAACTTCAGCGGCTCGACGACCCGAACGCCCTGACGGCGTAACAGATAAGGCCGAGTGAGCAGCGCAAAGGTCACCAGTGTCGACGCCGGGTTGCCTGGCAAGCCAATGACCGGCACGTTGCGGAAATGGCCAAAAGTTAGCGGTTTTCCGGGTTTGATCGCCAGCTTCCAAAGGGCAAGCTCGCCCTCTTCACGCAATGCGACACCCAAAAAATCCGCCTCACCCACCGACACGCCACCGGTGGAAAGAATCAGATCAACATCCTGCAACTCACCCAGACGCGCTCGGGTTGTGGCCAGATCGTCCGGAAGAATACCGGCATCAACTACCTCACAGCCCAGGCGTTGCAGCCAACTGCACAGCAACACTCGATTGCTGTTGTATATCTGTCCCGGCCCCAGGGCCTGGCCCGGCTCAACCAATTCATCGCCAGTGGAAATCACCGCGACACGAACCTTGCGCACGACCTTCAACCCGGCACAGCCCAACGATGCGGCTAATCCCTGCTCTATCGGACCCAGCCGAGTTCCGGCGGGCAGGATCAGTTCACCGACTGTGGTTTCCTGACCTTGCGGGCGAATGTTCTGCCCGGCCTTCATCGGTTCAAGGAAACGCACCCTTTCATCGGTTTGAACCTCAGCGTTTTCCTGCATTTCCACGCAATCAGCGCCCGCGGGCACCGGCGCCCCGGTGAAGATCCGTGCACAGGTGCCCGGCTTCAGCGGTTCGGGGGATTGCCCGGCAAACACCTTCTGACTGACCGGCATCGGTTCGCCCGTCCAGTCGGTCAGATTCAGCGCATAACCGTCCATGGCACTGTTTGGCCAGGGTGGCAGATCCAGCGTCGAAATCAGGTCTTCGCTCAGCACACGCCCCTGAACCTGAGCCAGCGGCAAATACTCATGCTCGACAATCGGCGAGGCCTCGGCCATGTCGAGCAGGCGCTCCAGCGCCAGCTCGACCGGCATCAGCGCTCCGGTCTTGCCCGGCTTACCCACGGGATTCACAAGGCGCTGCCTGCTTCAAATGAGTCACGAAGTTGCACGGACGATGACGCGCGTCCAACTGCTCGCCCAGGATGCCATCCCAACCGGTGCGTACGGCATTGGTCGAACCTGGCAAACAGCACACCAGCGTGCCGTTGGCCAGACCGGCCAGCGCCCGGGACTGAACTGTCGAGGTACCGATATCGGCTACCGAAATCTGCCGGAACAACTCCCCAAACCCGTCGACCTGTTTATCCAGCAGGCAGGCAACCGCTTCCGGCGTGCTGTCACGACCGGTAAATCCGGTACCGCCGGTGATCAGCACGACCTGCACGACATCGTCGGCAATCCAGCTGGCGACTTGCGCGCGAATTTTGTAGAGGTCATCTTTGAGCAAAACCCGCTCCGCCAAACGGTGGCCCGCCGCCGTCAAGCGATCGACGAAGACCTGGCCTGAGGTGTCGGTTTCCAGAGTTCGGGTGTCACTGACTGTCAGCACCGCAATATTGAGCGGCACGAAAGGTACATCAGCCTTGGCTTTCATAGGCTCGTCCAGTTGTAGGAGAAACAGCCCGGTGTTATATCACAGCGCCCTATTTTTTCGCCGCCCCTCTGGAGAGCTGCCATGACCCGCGATTCGCAATTGCCCCCCTGCTCCATTCTGCTCCTGGCAGGCGGGCGCGGCCAACGCATGGGCGGTCAGGACAAAGGCCTGGTCGAGTGGCTGGGCGAACCGTTGATTGCACATTTGCAGCGTAAGGTACGCGGGCTGACTGACGACCTGATCATCTCCTGCAACCGCAACCGCGAGCGTTACGCACCGTTTGCCGATCAATTGGTGGTCGATGACGAGGGCGATTTTCCGGGGCCATTGGCGGGTATTCGTGCCGGTCTGAAAGCGGCGCGCCATAGCCACCTGCTGGTTTTGCCGTGCGACGTTCCGCGAATTGACGCCGCGCTGCTGCAAAGCATGCGCGAGACTGCCAATCAGCATCCTGAAAAACCTTTAATGTTGCGCCATGACGAGCATTGGGAACCCTTGCTGTGTGTGATTCCGGTGGCCCTTCTAACGGCCTTCGAAGATGCCTGGAATGCCGGTGAACGCAGCCCCGGCCGGGTCATGCGCAATCTAGGCGCCACTGCCCTGGAGTGCCCTGAAAACGACCCGCGGCTGGCCAACCTGAACACCCCCGAACTGTTAAATTCCCATAACACTGTGTCAGACTGACACCATTCAAGGAACTCTCAAGCCTTGTATACGTCTCAAGCTCAGTAACCAAAAGAATTCCCATTCGGAGACACACCCATGACTCAACGGACCCTCGCCACTTTCATGCTCGCACTGGGCCTTGCCACCCTCGCCGGTTGCTCGTCGCCTACAGTGATCACCTTGAATGACGGTCGCGAAATCCAGGCCGTCGACACCCCGAAATACGATGACGATTCGGGCTTCTACGAGTTCAAACAGCTGGACGGCAAAGAAACCCGCATCAACAAGGATCAGGTTCGTACCGTTAAAGAGCTGTAAGCTCTGGTTCGATACCGGATACAGAAAAGCCCGCATTGATTGCGGGCTTTTTCATGGGCGCTCTAAAAAGTGAAGTCAGTATCACCACTGCAAGGTGATCCGGCTCTCGAATTCGCGCTCCTCACCGGTCACCGGGTCGATAAACCGCAAGCCTTGCGCCAGCAGCTTCAACGGATTGGCATAGTCATCCTCGACGTCTTTCAGCACCTGGGGATAAAACGGATCGTTGCAGATGCTCGCCCCCAGCGCAGTCATGTGGACGCGCAGTTGATGTTTCTTGCCGGTCACCGGAAACAATCCATAACGCCACAGATCGCCATGCTTTTCCCGAACCTCCACCGCCGTTTCGGTATTGCTGGCTCCGGCGCCTTCCTGCATGCGGAAAAACGGTTCTCCGTCGACCAGACGGCTCTTGTGCACCAGGGGGAAATTCAGATCGGGCAGTGCCGGAGCGATGGCCTCATAACGCTTGTCGATCTGCCGCGTGGGGAACAGCGACTGATAAGCCGATCGGGTTTGCGGATTGGCCGAGAAAATGACCAGCCCCGCCGTATGCCGGTCGATGCGGTGCAGCGGCACCAAGTGAGGATTGTCCAGGCGATGAATCAGCCTGCGTAACAGGGTTTGCTCAACGTATTCGCCGGCGGGCGTCACCGGCAGAAAATGCGGTTTGTCAGCCACCACCAGATGTTCGTCCGCATACAGGATCGACTCGACTACCGGGATCGGCTTCTCGTCCGGCACTTCGCGAAAATAATGAATCCGCAGACCTTCCTTGTAAGGCAAGTCCACCGGGATCGGCTGGCCATGGCCGTCCAGCACACGTCCCCGAGCGATGCGGTCCAGCCATTGAACGCGGTCAATGGCGCTGAAATGCTCGCACAGACAATCGAGTACGGTCAGCCATTTACCGGGCGGCAGATAAAGCGTGCTCGCCTGATTCTGAGCAGCAGAAAATGTAGATGTGGACATACGAAAATCGAACCCTCAATGCAGGGCGGCATTATCCAGCACTGAGGGAAACGAACCTAGCGCAGAATGTTCAGGCCGGAATTGTTTTCAGCGCTGCGGCGTCAGTGAATTCCTTGAGCCAGCGCAATACATCAACTGCCTCCCAGCGGCCCGGATCGTACAAGGCGTAGAGCAGCCCCTGATAACCGACCACATCCAGTTGCTTGTGGTAACCGGCACGCTGAAACAAGGCCTCGATTTCGGCAAAGCAAGTGTTGAAATGCAGCTTGTTGAACGGCGTCTTGCCTTCCGTGACCAGCCCGTCCAGGCGCAATTCGAGAACGGCCTCGCGCACCACGTCAACCGACATCCGGTTCACGCTGTTTTTCAACTGTTCGACATTGACCACGGTTCATCCCTCTGACGCATTTACTGTATGAACATACAGTAACCGATGAAACCGCAAAATGCCAAGGAATGCATGGCAGTAGCGACCGGCGGGATAAACCAGAAAATGCGGATTAACGCAGAAATGCCACGACCTCATCAGCGCTGAATGGCCAGCCCAGCTCAGCACCTGTATCGACACGGCGCAGTACCGGAATTCGCAGGCTGTAAGCCGCATACCAAGCCTCATCCTCAGCAATATCGACCAGTTCAACCAACAAACCATGCTCGACAAGAGGCATCAGCTCGGCTTCGGCGACTTCACACAAGTGGCATCCAAGGGTGCCGAACAGCTGACATTCAGGAGGCATGATTGCTCAACCAAAAAATGAGTGGGCCTATTCTAGGCCGCACCTGAAAACCCGTCGAGCCAGCGCCGCCCAAAGGCTCCAGCTCCCCAACAAAGGTTCACAGGCAAAACCCTGACGCAAATCAGTCCACAGAAAAATCATTTGCGCGATCCTCCCGGTCTTTTTGCCTCTACGCTTGAAAAGCCTGATCTGCCATCGGAGTGTCCAGTGTTTGCCAATCTGTTGATCATCCTCGCCTCGTCCCTCGTGGTCATTGCCCTGTTCCGTCGCCTGCGTTTGCCGCCGGTTCTGGGTTATCTGTGCGTGGGTCTGCTGGTCGGGCCGAGCGCATTCGACTGGGTCAACGAAAGCGAACACTTGCCTGACGTAGCCGAGCTGGGCGTGGTGTTTCTGTTGTTCTCACTTGGCCTGGAGTTCTCCCTGTCGAAGATGATCGCCCTGCGCCAGGTGGTGTTTCGTCTCGGCAGCCAGCAGGTGCTGATCAGCACCGCGCTGCTCGGTTTGCTGCTGATGCTGTTGGGCATGCCGATGACGCCGGCGCTGTTGCTCGGTGCCGGACTTTCGCTGTCATCAACGGCGATCGTGACCAAAGAACTGGGCAGCCTCGGCGAGGTGTTCAGCAGTCATGGCCAGAATGCTGTCGGCGTTTTGCTGTTTCAGGACGTTATCGCGGTATTGCTGCTGACGTTGGTGCCGGTGTTCGCCGGTAGCAGCGAGCAAGTCTGGTACTGGGCGCTGCCACTGACGTTGGCAAAAACCGTGGTGCTGTTTGTCGGTCTGCTGCTGGCCAGTCGCTGGTTACTGCCGCGGCTGTTCCATGAAGTGGCCGCGTCACGCTCGGCAGAGTTGTTCGTGCTGCTGGCGCTGGTGATTGTGCTGTTGACCGCCTGGCTGACTCACCTGCTGGGCCTGTCCCCTGCCCTCGGTGCATTTCTGGCCGGCATGTTGCTCGGTGAAAGCCACTATCGGCATCAGATCGAGGCCGACATCCGACCGTTTCGCGACATTCTGCTCGGGGTGTTTTTCGTCAGCATCGGCATGCTCATCGACCTGCAACTGTTCGTCAGTCACAGCCTGCTGATCCTCGGGCTCACCGTCGGCTTGATGGTGATCAAGGGTATCGTCGTCGCCTTGCTGGTGAAGTGGCGCGGCAGTGACAGCGAAACAGCATGGCGCAGCGGTCTGGCGCTGGCCCAGGGGGGCGAGTTCTGCTTCGCCCTGATGGCACAGATGCAACAACACAGCATGATGCCCGAAGCACTGAGCGACCTGCTGCTCGCAGCGACGTTCTGCTCGATGTTGTTGACGCCCCTGTTGCTGCGCGCAGCGCCACGCATCGCAGCAGTGCTGCACCGCAAACCCAATCAGGAGGCGCAGATCGAAGAGATCAGCGCACTCAATGCCGACCTCAACCAGCATGTGGTGATTTGCGGCTACGGCCGCGTCGGCCAATCCATCGGTCGTTTCATGCGCAACGCCAAGCAGCCTTTTATTGCGCTGGACAATGACCCGGTGCGGGTACAGGAAGCCGCCAGTGGAGAAAGCGACGTGCATTACGGTGACTCGTCGCGCGGCGATCTGCTGACTGCTGTTGGCCTGTTGCGCGCCAGACTGCTGGTGGTTGCCGTGGATCAGAGCGACATTGCCCTGCGTATCCTCAAGGAAGCACGTCGGCTCAACGCCCACGTACCGATACTGGTGCGTACCCGCGACGACAGCCAGTGGGCCGAACTGAAAGCCGCCGGCGCCACCGAAGTGGTGCCGGAACTATTGGAATCGAGCCTGATGCTCGCCTCCCACGCCTTGATCATGCTTGGCTTGCCGGCACATCAGGTGCAGGAAAAAGTCGATCAGGTGCGCATCGACCGCTATCGGCTGCTTCACGGTTTTTATCCCGGTAGCGACGATGCCGAGACTTAATCCTGACTTACCGCGCCGATCTTGTGCAGCGACAGGTCGGCGCCGTAATACTCTTGTTCCTGACTCAGGCGCAGCCCATGCAACGCCTTGATCACGCCGTATACAGCGAAGCCACCGATCAGCGCCACCGCGACACCCAGCGCGGTGCCGATCAACTGGCTGATCAAGCTGACGCCGCCAATACCGCCGAGCGCAGTCTGGCCGAAGATCCCGCAGGCAATCCCGCCCCACACGCCGCACAAGCCGTGCAATGGCCACACACCCAAGACATCGTCGATGCGCCATTTCACCTGGGCGGCGGTAAAGCACCAGACAAACAGTGCACCGGCGATCGCGCCCGTCACCAGGGCACCAACCGGATGCATCAAATCCGACCCGGCACAGATCGCCACCAACCCGGCCAACGGGCCGTTATGCAGGAAGCCCGGGTCATTACGTCCGACAAGCAGCGCCGCCATGGTGCCGCCGACCATCGCCATCAACGAGTTGACCGCCACCAGACCGCTGACGCCTTGCAGCGTCTGCGCACTCATCACGTTGAAGCCGAACCAGCCGACAATCAGAATCCACGAACCCAACGCCAGAAAGGGAATGCTCGACGGTGCGAACGCCACCAGACGACCGTCGCGATAACGGCCATTACGCGGCCCCAGCAGCAATACCGCCGCCAGCGCCAGCCAACCACCCATGGCGTGCACCACTACGGAACCGGCAAAGTCATGAAAAGCGGCACCAAACTGCGCCGTCAGCCACGCTTGCAAACCGTAGTTGCCGTTCCAGATCATGCCCTCGAAAAAGGGGTAGATGAACGCGACAATCAAGGCCGTAGCGCACAACTGCGGCACGAAACGCGCGCGCTCGGCGATACCGCCGGAAATGATCGCCGGGATCGCTGCGGCAAAGGTCAGCAGGAAGAAAAACTTCACCAGTCCATAACCGTGATCGGCACTCAGTACCGCCGCCGGCTGCATAAACGTCACGCCATAGGAAATCCAATAGCCTATAAAGAAATAGGCCAGGGTCGAGACGGCGAAATCACTGAGAATTTTCGACAGCGCATTGACCTGGTTTTTCTGGCGCACCGTACCGACTTCCAGAAAGGCGAAACCGGCATGCATCGCCAGCACCATCACCGCACCGATCAGAATGAACAAGGTATTGGAGCTGTGAACCAGGGTGTCCACAGCGCTTTGCAGATTTTCCATAAGCAGGCAGACCTAAAGGCGAAAAAGGCACCAAAGCGGTTCATACGCACATTTCATGCACCAAGTTGCGACCGCGCAGTCACAGATCCGAAGGTCCGGCGAACCGCTTTGGCGCACGAGGTCGATGTCCTGACACGAACCGGGCTTGTTTGGGATAAGGTTTCTCGAGGCGCACGCCCGACAACAGCGCACAACCGCCGGGGAACGCACCACGACACAGCAAAAGTTGTACCAGTCATTTGTACTGAACCTTCGCGCAAGGCTCATACTCGAACGCTTCAGACGTCACTTACGGAGATCCACCCATGGCCAGCATCAAGGCAAAGACCGCTCAAGAAATCCTGATGAACGACTTCCAGACTTTGGTCGCCGACACCGAACGCTTGCTCGAGCACACCGCCACCCTGGCCGGCGATCAGGCCGATGAGCTGCGCGAGCAGATTCACGACAGCCTGCTGCGCGCCCGCGAAACCTTGAAACTGACCGAAGAAACCTTGCGTGATCGCGGTCAGGCGGCAGTCACTGCTACCGAAGATTACGTCTCGGCCAACCCTTGGCAGTCCGTCGGTATTGCCGCCGGTGTCGGCTTCCTGATCGGCCTGTTGGCTACCCGGCGCTGATTATGTCGATCGGTGAATCCGGCCCGACTGCGGGCACCGCCTCTTCCACGCGACGCCTGGGCGCCGCCGTTCTCGGTCTGCTGCACAGTCATGTCGAATTGTTCGGCATTGAATTGCAGGAGCAGAAATCACGTACCGTCAGCCTGTTGCTTTTCGCAGGCCTGGCGTTAGTCTTTGCCCTGTTATTACTGGTGGGCTTATCGACACTGGTGATGATTGTGTTCTGGGACACTTATCGCCTTGCTGCGATTATCGGCCTGTGCGTGTTCTATACCCTGGCCTCGATCTTCTGCGCGCTGCGCCTCAAGGCTGCGATCTTCGATGAGTCCTCGCCTTTCCACGGCACGCTCGAAGAGCTGGCCAACGACCGGGAGCGCCTGCTGCCATGAGCCTGCCTGAACTGCCACACAACAGCTCGCGTCGGGAAATGCGCAAGGCGTTGATCCGCCTGCGCATGGAAATGCATCGTCAGGAAATCCGCCATGAAGCCGGGCAAGTGATGCAGCCTCTGCAACGCATGCGCGGCATGTCGCAAAACCTGCAAGGTGGTTTCGGCATCAAACACGCGCCTTTGTGGGGCGTGGCCGCCGTTACGCTATTGGGATTCATCACCGGCAAAGGCGCGAAAAGCGGCGGTGTCGGTGGCCTGACCCGCTTGATCCGGCTCGGCACCAGCCTGGGGCCGCTGATCAAACTGGTGATGCAGAGCTCGGCGAAACGCTAAACAGATACATCTGGCTACATTCTTGCACTGTCGGCGGGATGAATCTCTTTATCCGGAGATTCGATCCCGTGCGCCTACCCGGTCGGCGGGGTTCACCAGAACAAGAACCACTAAGGAGGCCCCGTGATCGACGGGCAACCGCTCGCCTGCTTTCAGCCTTTCATCGATACCGCCACCGGACGCATTGCCGGCGTCGAAGCGCTGGGGCGCCTGCGCCAGGCCGACGGTCAACTGAACTCGGTTGGGCCTCTATTCGCCGACCCGCGCACGCCCGCCATTGCCCTGCGCCGTCTCGACCGGCAGATCCGCGATAACGCCTTGAGCCGCTTGCATGAAGCGCCGGCAGACTGGTTTCTCAGCCTGAACATGTCGCCACGCTGGATCAGTCGCCTGCGCGCCGATCAGGCCTTGCCCAGTCTCAAGCAATTGGCACGCTACGACATCGATCCGCAACGCATCGTCTTCGAGATCACCGAACTGGGTGGCAATGGTCAACGCCTAGCCGAAGTCGTCGCGCGCTATCGCGAGGCGGGAGCAAGAATCGCCATCGACGACTTTGGCGCCGGCTACTCGCAACTGGATCGGGTGCTGGCGCTGCAACCGGACATTCTCAAACTCGATATGCGCCTGTTCCAGGCCGCGGCACTGGGCGGGCCGAGCAGCGACGTGGTCAAGGCCCTCGCGCAGATGGCCGAGAAGACCGGCTGCTGGATCATCGCCGAAGGCGTCGAGACCGAAGCGCAGTTGAATTTCGCCCTGGAATGCGGATCGCGCTATGTGCAGGGATTCCTGTTCGCACGGGCACAGGAGGCGTTTTTCCCCAGTGACGCGTTCGTCCAACGCTTCGCCGAGCTGCGCCAGCGCTATGTCCGGCAGAAACTCGTGGAGCGCGGACGACTGATGCAAATGCGCCAGCAACTCGCTGAACTGATGTCGATCCTGCAAGCCTGGGCTCAGGCCCATGCCCCTTTGAGCGCTTTGCCACAACTGGACGCCTTCCCCTGGCTGCTGCGGTTTTATCAATGCGATCGCCACGGCACGCAACTGACGCCCAATCTGGAATGGCGGCAGCATGGCTGGGTCGCCGACAATCGCTATCTGGGGCACAACTGGTCGTGGCGCCCGTACTTCTATCATTTGCTCGCCGAAGGTTGGGAGGAGCGGCGCTTGACGCTCTCCAATACCTACCGCGATGCCACCAGCAATCAGTACTGCCTGACAGCCGGGCAGTTTTTCGACAACGGTGAACGTTTGCTGCTGATCGACATTGACGCCGCCGGACTGTAGTTCCGCTTGCAGGGGCGGACGTGAACCGGGAAGCTAGGGGCCAACGCCCCCAGTCACCTGACGGAGAGAATCAGCCTTGGATTGGCACACCCTGCTCAACCGCGAACGCCTCGGCAAGCCGCTGCACAGCCCGCAAGAACTTGGCCGCAGCCCTTTCCACAAAGACCATGACCGCATTATCTTCTCCGGCGCCTTCCGCCGTCTCGGGCGCAAGACCCAGGTCCACCCGGTCACCAGCAACGATCATATTCACACGCGCCTGACCCACTCGCTGGAAGTCAGTTGCGTCGGCCGTTCGCTGGGCATGCGGGTGGGTGAAACCCTGCGCACTGTCTTGCCCGAATGGTGCGACCCGGCCGATCTCGGCATGGTGGTGCAATCGGCGTGTCTGGCCCACGATATAGGCAATCCGCCGTTCGGCCATTCTGGTGAAGACGCCATCCGCCACTGGTTCCAGCAGGCCGCCGGACGCGGCTGGCTCGACGGCATGAGCGAAGCCGAACGCGCTGACTTCCTCAATTTCGAAGGCAATGCCCAGGGTTTCCGGGTCCTTACTCAGCTGGAGTATCACCAGTTCGACGGCGGCACCCGACTGACCTACGCCACCCTCGGCACTTACCTGAAGTACCCGTGGACCGCGCGCCACGCCGACTCCCTGGGCTACAAGAAACACAAATTCGGCTGCTATCAGAGCGAGTTGCCGCTGCTCGAGCAGATCGCCCACAAACTGGGCCTGCCGCAAATCGAAGACCAGCGCTGGGCGCGTCACCCGCTGGTGTACCTGATGGAAGCCGCCGACGACATCTGCTACGCGCTGATTGATCTCGAAGACGGTCTCGAAATGGAGCTGCTGGACTACGCCGAAGTCGAATCGCTGCTGCTCGGGCTGGTGGGTGATGATCTGCCGGAAACCTATCGCCAACTCGGCCCGCAGGATTCGCGCCGACGCAAACTGGCGATCCTGCGCGGCAAGGCCATCGAGCATTTGACCAACGCCGCCGCACGGGCCTTTGTCGAACAACAGGACGCCCTCCTCGCCGGCACGCTGCACGGCGATCTGGTCGAGCACATGCACGGCCCGGCCAAGCGTTGCGTGCTGAATGCCAAGGACATCGCCCGCAAGAAAATCTTTCAGGACAAACGCAAAACCCTGCATGAAATCGGCGCCTATACCACGCTCGAGATTCTGCTCAACTCGTTCTGCGGCGCGGCGCTGGAACAACACAACGGTCGTACACCGTCGTTCAAAAGCCGGCGCATTCTCGATCTGCTGGGCAGTAACGCACCGGATCCGCAGGGTTCGTTACACACGTCGTTTCTGCGCATGATCGATTTCATCGCCGGCATGACCGACAGCTACGCCAGCGACATGGCGCTGGAAATGACCGGGCGCTCCAGTCACTGACCCGCTCGCCTACGGGCGGCCATAACGATGGCCGCCCGTATCCACACAGCCCGTGATTATCGACCCACAAGTGTCGACGGGCGTCTGATATGGCTGGAATAGCGGCAATTATTGCGCCGATGACTCAGCAACTTTAAACATCTTTAAAAAGCCATTTACGGCCAGTACTTGCAAATCATTCAAGTCAAACTATAAGCCCGTTCAAATCCAGCACTTCCTTACGTCAAACCTAGTTTGGTTGTAGTCCCTTTCCTCATTAATTGTAGGATTAATCCGATATCGTGACTGAAGCCATGTCACTTCATGCGAGTGCTCATTCAACTGAGCTAAGGTGCGCGCTTTATTCGTGCTTGCATGGGATTTGATTATGAACTCCGTTTTTATTGTCGACGATCACCCGGTCATCCGTCTCGCCGTTCGAATGCTGCTGGAGCATGAAGGTTACAAGGTCGTCGGTGAAACCGATAACGGAGTCGATGCCATGCAAATGGTGCGCGAGTGCATGCCCGATCTGGTCATTCTCGATGTGAGCATCCCCAAGCTGGATGGCCTCGAAGTACTGGCTCGCTTCAATGCCATGGGTTCCCCGTTAAAGATCCTGATCCTGACGGCACAGTGTCCGACGCTGTTCGGCATTCGCTGCATGCAATCCGGCGCATCGGGTTATGTCTGTAAACAGGAAGACTTGAGTGAACTGGTCAGTGCGATCAAAGCGGTACTGTCCGGTTACAACTACTTCCCCAGCCAGGCACTGAATCCGGTGCGCAGCGACGATATCCGTTTTGCCGAACTTGAATTATTCAAATCTGTTAATGATCGTGAGTTGATGGTCTTGCAACTTTTCGCCCAGGGTCGCACTAACAAGGAAATAGCCAAGGGCATGTTTTTAAGTAATAAGACTGTCAGCACCTACAAAAAACGTCTGATGCAAAAACTCAAGGCCAAATCCCTTGTAGAACTTATCGAGATGGCCAAACGAAACGCACTCGTGTGAGAGCCCGCATGCCCAGCCGTTTAAAGGACTATTTAATTGCGTTGAGCGCAGGTTTTTACCTGAGCGCCAATGTGTTCGCCATGCCCGGCACCTCACCTGACTATGCCTTGCTCAGCCGGTCGGCGGACGAGCCAGTTCCGGTCACGCTCGAACACTCCCAACGGCAGTGGCTGCTGACACGTAACGAACTGGTCGTGGGCACCTCCGCGCCCGACTACCCGCCTTTTGACATGACGACCAGTGGCAAGGATTACGAAGGTCTGACGGCCGATTACGCCGGGCTCCTAGGCCAGGCCACCGGTCTACCGATCCGGGTGCAGCGCTTTCCCTCTCGGGACGCGGCGATTAGCGCACTGGTCGATGGCCGGATCGACCTGCTCGGTACCGCGAACGGCTTCGAAGCGGGCAATGCCAACCTGGCGCTGTCGATACCCTACGCCGTTGACATGCCGGTGCTGGTTACCCGCGAGGACGAAACCCGCTCACTCACCGAAGGCCTGGCCGGACTGCGATTGAGCATGGTCTATCATTATCTGCCGTTGCCCGAAATCAAAGCGCTGTACCCCAAAGCGCTCATCACCTGCTACCCCTCCTACCAGAATGCAATCAACGCCGTAGCGTTCGATCAGGCCGATGTGTTTCTCGGCGACACGCTTTCAACTCACTACATGATCAACAAGGGTTATCTGAACAACGTGCGCATGGCCAATTTCGGCAAGCAGGAAGCCCAGGGATTCAGCTTCGCCGTGCGCCGCAACAACCCACAACTGCTGGCCATCATCGACACAGTACTAAAAGCTGTGCCGGCCAGTGAGCGTGACAATATTGCCAAGCGCTGGAGCGCTGGCAGTGATCTGCTGCTCACCGACCGGAAACTGCAACTGACCCAGCGCGAAGAAGCGTGGCTCAAACAACATCCGGTGGTCAGTGTGGTGGTCAATGAAGCGTTCGCGCCGCTGACATTCTTTGACAACGACGGTAATTTTCGCGGCATCAGTGCCGACCTGCTCGAGCTGATCCGCCTGCGCACCGGCCTGCGTTTCGAGATCCGTCGCAGCCGCAACGACGCGGAAATGATCCAGCAGATCGACCATCATCAAGCCGATCTGATCGCCGCATTACTGCCGACGGCGGAGCGCGAGAAAACCCTCAACTTCAGTCGTCCCTATCTGGAAAACTCCTACGTTCTACTGACCCGCAAAAGCGCGGATGGTCCGACCAATCTGGGCAAACTCAAGGGCAAGCGACTGGCGATTGCCCAAGGCAATCCGATGGTCGAGTACCTGCGTCGGGAATATCCGCGCATCCAGTTGATCGAAACGGCAGATACGTTCAGCGCGGTGTCCCAGCTCGCTGAAGGCCATGTCGACGGTGCGGTGAACTCGCTGGTGATTGCCAACTATTTCATTTCTTCGCGAATCTTCAATCAGGCGCTGCAGATCACCACCACGATCGGCACGGGCCAGGCGGCGTTTTCACTGGCGACCGCGCGGGACAACACGGAACTGACGTCGATCATCAACAAGGCGTTGTTGAGCATCGCGCCCGACGAACTGGGGGTGATCAATGGGCGCTGGCGCGGTTACTCCACTGTCTCGCAGAACATCTGGCACAACTACCAACGCCTGTTCTATCAAGTGATCATCGGCGCTTTCCTGTTACTGCTGTTGCTGTTGGTCTGGAACGCTTACATGCGCCACCAGATCAAAAAACGCCAGGCTGCCGAACGAGCGCTGAACGACCAGTTCGAATTCATGCGTTCGCTGGTCGACGGCACACCGCATCCAATTTACGTGCGCGACCGCCAGGGCCGGTTGCAAAGTTGCAATGAGAGCTATCTCGAAGCATTCAATGCCCGCCGAGAGGAAGTCATCGGCAAAAACGTCATCGAGGGCTCCCTGAGCAATGCCTTTGAGGCCCAAGCGTTTCAGGCCGATTACCAGCGTGTCATTGCCGAAGGCACGCCGATGGTCGTCGACCGGCCCCTGCACATCGGCAACCGGCGTCTGACGATCTATCACTGGATACTGCCGTACCGCGACTCCAGCGGTGAGGTGAAAGGCATCATTGGCGGCTGGATCGACATCAGCGAGCGCCGCCAGCTGTTCGACGAGTTGCGTACGGCCAAAGAACGGGCGGATGAGGCCAACCGGGCGAAAAGCACCTTTCTGGCGACCATGAGCCACGAGATCCGCACGCCGATGAACGCGGTGATCGGCATGCTCGAACTGACGCTCAAACGCATGGATCCGCAGCACCCGGATCGCTCATCCATCGACACCGCGTACCACTCGGCCAAGGACTTGCTGGGTTTGATCGGCGACATTCTCGACATCGCACGGATCGAATCCGGGCGTCTGAGTCTTTGCCCGGAACGGGTCAATCTGGTCGATACGGTGACGTCAGTCGCCAGGATCTTCGACGGTCTCGCCCGGCAGAAAAACCTCTCCCTGCAAGTCATCTTCAACCCACCAGATCTGGCCGTCGATGTGCATCTGGACCCACTGCGTTTCAAGCAGGTGCTGTCGAATCTGGTCAGCAATGCGATCAAATTCACCGAACAGGGGCATGTGCGGATCACCCTCGACCTCATGAACACCGATGTACCTGCCCGCGCCCTGATGCAGCTGACCGTACAGGACAGCGGCGTCGGTATCAGTGCCGAGGATCAGCAGCGCTTGTTCGAACCGTTTGCCCAAGCGGAAAACAGCAGCCAGCAAGGCAGAGGTGGTGCCGGCCTGGGGCTGGTGATCAGCCGCAACCTGTGCGAAATGATGGGCGGGCAATTGCAATTGAGCAGCCAGCCTGGCATCGGCACCCAGGTCTGCGTCTCGCTGGCACTGGAAACGCTGCCGATACAGCTGAGCACGGTCAAAAGTGAATCCCCAATCAAGGCATCGCAGACCCCCTTACGCGTGTTGGTGGTGGACGACCATCCCGCCAATCGCCTGCTGATGTGTCAACAACTGGAGTTTCTCGGCCATCACTTCAGCATTGCCGAGAACGGTTGCAGCGGCCTGGAACTGTGGAAGACCGGTCACTTCGATCTGGTGATTGTCGACTGCAACATGCCGTTGATGAATGGCTATGATCTGACCCGCGCCATTCGTCAGCAGGAACTGCAAGCGCGCTGTCCGCCATGCACCGTGCTGGGTTTCACGGCCAATGCGCAGCCCGAAGAAATCCAGCGCTGCAAGCAGGCCGGCATGAACGACTGCCTGTTCAAACCCCTGAGCCTGAGCCTGCTCAGCCAGTGGGTCGATGGCATCACACCGACATCAGCGCCGCCGGCTTTCAACCTGCAAAACCTGAACATGCTGACCGGTGGCAATCCGGCCCAGGCTCGCCGTCTGCTGGCGGAATTGCTCAAAAGCAGCCGTATCGACCGAGAGGAACTGCTCGCACTGTCGCCGGAACAGGATCGCGGGGCGCTGGCGGTGGTCGCTCACAAAATCAAGGGTGCGGCACGTATCGCGCAGGCATCGCGCGTGATCGAGTGTTGCGATGCCCTTGAGCAGGCCTGCGCCGAGGCCATGGCGACAGACGAAGTCGCTCGCCGTTGCGAGGCGAGCAACCGCGCCATGCTCGAACTGGAGCAGGCACTACAGCAACAATTGGCGGTGTCGGATCGAAGCACAATGAGCTTGCCTTAACTATGCTTGGCGCTGAGCAGTGAGTTAACCATCATGGAGAGTCCGAAATGCCCAGCCCACTGCGCCCGGAGCAACGCCGGTTTCCGCTGCATGTGCACATCAGCGTCATGTTCACATTCCTGTTGCTGCTCACCGGGGTCGTACTGGGCCTGTTCAATTATCACCAGACCACGCAGATCATCCTGTCGAGCAGCGAAAAGCTGTTCGACAGGATCGAACAAGACGTACGTCTGGACATGTCCGCCACCTATCAGCCGATTCGGCACCTGCTGAGTTTGCTGGCGGATGACCCCGCCACTCAGGCCGCGCGCCTTGAACAACGCTTGCCCTTGCTCCGACCGTTTAGCCAGTCGCTCAGCGACAATCCCAATCTGGCGTCGCTATATCTGGGTTATGCCAATGGCGATTTTTTCATGGTGCGTCCGCTGCGCAGCGCCGCCATCAAGACATTGCTCAAGGCCCCTGAAGCGGCGGCGTATCAGGTCTGGAGTATCGAACATGACCCGCAGGGCGCGATGCACTCGCAATCGCTGTTTTTTGACCAGACATTGTCGCTGATCAGCCGTCAGGACAACCCCGACGACAGCTACGATCCGCGTAGCCGCGCGTGGTTCAACCATGCTCGCCAGCAAAACGAACAAATCACCACCGAGCCCTACGTGTTTTTCTCCACGCGCAATGTCGGCACGACGCTGGCCCGACGCAGCGGCGAGAACGCCGTCATCGGTGCTGACCTGACGCTGGTCGCCCTGTCGGCGGCGCTGAGCAAACATGTCGTCACACCCTCCACCGAAATTGCCCTGTTCGATGCCGACGGCAACGCTGTGGCCTATCCCGACAGCGAACGCCTGATCGTCGACAGTAGCGGCGCGCATCTGGCCAAAGCGGCGGATCTGAGTCCGGGCTTGCATGCGCTGTTGTCCGGCGCAGCCACAGGCAATCGCCTGGAAGCCGATGGTCGCCAGTGGATCGTCGCCCGCAGCAACATTCAGGAGGGCGGTCCGAAAGGTTTGCAGTTGGCGCTGCTGGTGCCCGAGGACGAGTTATTGATCGATGCCTACCGCCTGCGCTGGCAAGGCGCGCTGATCACCCTCGCGACCCTGCTGCTGTGCCTGCCGCTGGGCTGGGTGATTTCGCGAATTCTGGTCAAGCCGTTGCATGCACTGGTCAAGGAAGCCGACGCGATTCGCAGTTTCGATTTCAACTTTCCTCTGGCCCGCCGCTCGCCGGTGCTTGAAGTCGACCAGTTGAGCGTGTCGATGGCGCGGATGAAAGACACCCTGGCGAGTTTCTTCCGGATTACCGACACCCTCGGCGCCGAAACCCGCTTCGCCCCGCTGCTGCAACGGGTGCTGTTTGAAACGGTGCAGATTGCGCAGGCGCAGGCAGGGCTGATCTATCTGCGTGAAAGCGACAGCAGCCGCATGGAGCCATACGGGCTGGTGATCGATGGTACGTCTCAGGCGTTGGAAGCATTCGACATTCAGGGCCACGACCTGCAGCAGAACAAAGGGCCGGCGTGGTTTGAACAATTGGTCGGCGCCAATAACGTGGTGAGCAACTTCGGCGTCGATCAGGCCGGCGACTTGCAGAAGGTCCTGCTGGCAATGCAATCGCCCCGCATCCATCTGATCGGCATCCGCCTGCACAACCGCCACGACGAAACCATCGGCCTGCTGATTCTGCTGGTGAGCGACAGCGGCACGGCAGCCGATCTGGAAAAACTGCGCCCTGATCGCATCGCGTTCCTCCAGGCTGTCTCCGGCGCGGCGGCGGTCAGCATCGAGAGCCAACGCCTGCAAGCCCGCCAGAAGCAATTGCTCGACGCCTTCATTCAACTGCTCGCTGGCGCCATCGACGCCAAGAGTCCGTACACCGGCGGCCATTGTCAGCGCGTGCCAGAGCTGACGTTGATGCTCGCTCAGGCGGCAGCGGCAAGCGAGGCGCCGGCGTTCAGTGCCTACCAACCGAGCGAGGATGAATGGGAAGCCTTGCACATTGCCGCGTGGCTGCACGACTGCGGCAAGGTGACGACGCCGGAATACGTGGTCGACAAGGCCACCAAACTGGAAACCATCAACGACCGTATTCATGAAATTCGCACGCGTTTCGAAGTGCTCAAGCGTGATGCCTGGATCAGCTATTGGCAGGCGTGCGCTCTGGGCGGCGATGAGACTGCACTGGCCGAATTGCGCGATGCCACGCTGACGGCGCTGGACGACGATTTTACGTTTGTCGCGCGCTGCAATCTGGGCAGTGAAGCGATGGCAGAGGCGGATCTGCAGCGCCTTGACCATCTGGCGCAACGCACCTGGCAGCGTACCCTTGATGACCGCTTGGGCGTGTCATGGGAAGAGAACCGGCGTCAGGCGCGCACGCCGGCACCGAATCTGCCGGTCAGTGAAAAGCTTTTGGCAGACAAGCCAGAGCACTTGCTTGAACGCGACCCGAACGAGTTGATCCCCGAAGACAATCCATGGGGCTTCAAACTGGATGTACCGCACCACAAATACAATCGCGGCGAGCTGTACAACCTGAGCATCAACCGTGGCACCCTGACCCGCGAAGAGCGCTACATGATCAATCACCACATGGTGCAGACGATCATGATGCTCAGCCACCTGCCCTTCCCCGGCCACCTCGACAGCATTGCCGAAATCGCCGGCGGTCATCATGAAAAAATGGACGGCACCGGTTACCCGAAACGCCTGAAGCGTGAGGACATGAGCCTGCCCGCGCGAATGATGGCGATTGCCGATATCTTTGAGGCGCTGACCGCAGCCGATCGCCCGTACAAAAAGGCCAAAACCCTGAGCGAGGCCTTGGCGATCATGGCCACCATGTGCCGTGAGGCGCACATCGATGCTCAGCTATTCGGATTGTTCATCAACGAAGGCGTTTACATGCAGTACGCCGTGCGCTTTCTCGATCCCGCACAGATCGATAACGTCGATCCGGCCAGCCTGTTGCACAAGGCTGGCCTCACCGCATGATCAGCAGTCGGTCAGACGCAGGAAAATCGCTGCCAGTTGCTCGATGCCGGCCTGATCCTGCGCGGTAAAACGCGCCAGCTTCGGGCTGTCGAGGTCGAGTACACCGATCAGGCGACCGTCCTTGACCAACGGCACGACCAGCTCGCTGTTCGAGGCGCTGTCGCAGGCGATATGCCCCGGGAACGCGTGTACGTCTTCAACGCGCTGGGTTTGCCGAGTGGCCGCCGCCGCGCCACACACACCACGGCCAAACGGGATGCGCACGCAGGCGATCTGCCCCTGGAACGGACCAAGCACCAGTTCTTCGTTGCGATTGAGGTAAAAGCCCGCCCAGTTCAGGTCATCGAGCTGGTTGAACAGAAACGCCGAAAACTGCGCGGCGTTGGCGATGAAATCACGCTCGTCCGCCAGCAGCGATTCCAGTTGTGCGGCCAACATGCCATAGCCTTCGAGGCCCTGGCCGCTTTGTTGCAAATCAATCATGCCTTGTGCTCCAACAATTTCAGTCCCACCCAGTAACGGGCGAATTGGTACGCGCAACGTCCGTTGCGATTACCGCGGCCGGTGGCCCAACGCACGGCGAGGATGTCCAGTGCTTCGTCGCGCTGCCAGCTCAGGCCGGCCTTGGCGGCCAACTGGCCGATCCAGTGTTCGACGACGTTAAGGAAGTGTTCTTGGGTAAACGGATAGAACGACAGCCACAGACCGAAACGGTCCGACAGCGCGATCTTGTCTTCAACGGCTTCGCTGGGATGCAGTTCGCCGTCGACGCGTTTCCAGTTTTCGTTATCGCTCTCCTTTTCCGGCACCAAGTGGCGGCGGTTGGAGGTGGCGTACAGCAAGACATTGTCCGGGGCCTGCTCGAGCGAGCCGTCGAGCACGCTTTTGAGAACGCGATAATCGCCTTCACCGGATTCGAACGACAAGTCATCGCAAAACAGCACGAAGCGTTGTGGCAGCTTGCCGATCTGCTCGACCACCCGCGGCAGATCCGCCAGATGATCACGCTCGATCTCGATCAGGCGCAGGCCGGTGGCGGCGTGTTCCGCCAGCAAGGCCCGCACCAGCGACGATTTGCCGGTACCGCGCGAACCCCAGAGCAACGCATGGTTGGCCGGCATGCCATCGAGAAACTGCTGGGTGTTGCGCCCCAGCTGTTCGAGCTGACGGTCAACGCCGATCAGGTCGGACAAGCGCATGTCGAGGCTGACTTCCAGCGGCATCAGATAGCCGCTGCGCCCGTCGCGTTGCCAGCGCGCCGCCAGACAAGTGCCCCAGTCGATCACCGGCCGTGGTGCCGGCAACAACGGTTCGATACGCGCCAGAACCGACTCGGCGCGTTCAAGAAAAGCATTTAATCGGGAATCCACGTCTTCTCCTCGGGCACGTTCACAGTGATGATGGTGAATCCTGCGACGACACACAGATAAAAATCACCCTACCAAGCCTTGTTACAAGGCGATTCGGGAACCTCGGTATCCATACATGATCGACTATGCTTGAGCAGCGAAGGGAAACGGAAGTGGTTCAACACCCCATGGATATCAAATTCACCCACCGGCTGTCTTACAAGCAAGCCAGGCTTACCGTGCTGGTCGGGTTCATTCTGGGCACGCTGCTCAGCCTGCTGCAAATCGGCATCGATTATGCCAGTGAAGACGCCTCCATCAACCGTGAAATCCTGTCTTTGCTGGAAATCAGCCACAACCCGGCCTCACGGATCGCCTACAACATCGACGCCGAACTGGCGCAGGAACTGACCCTGGGCCTGTTGCGCTCGCCGGCAATCATTTCTGCGCAACTGATCGACAACAACAATACGGTGCTGGCCAGCGTCAAACGACCGGAACTGCAAAGCGGCTATCGGGTCATCAGCGACTTCCTGTTTGGCGCCAAACGCCAGTTCGAAGACCGTCTGTATCTGGATCATCTGCCCAATGAATCGCTGGGCGTGTTAAGCCTTGAGGTCGACACCTATGCGTTCGGCAGCCGCTTCCTGCGCCGCGCCGAGGTGACCCTGCTCAATGGCTTCGCCCGCAGCCTGATTCTCACCGGCATCCTGTTGGCGCTGTTCTATGTGATGTTGACCAAACCACTGGTGCGGGTCATCCGCGAACTCAGCGGGCGCGACCCGCGCAGCGCCGAGCCGACCACGCTGGAGTGCCCGTCCGGCCACGGCAACGATGAAATCGGCGTGCTGGTCAAAGTCGCCAATCAGCAATTCGAGAACATTGCCACCGAGATCCAGCAGCGACGCAACGCCGAAAACCGTCTGACCGACTACCTCGGACAACTGGAAAACATCGTCTCGGCGCGCACCGCTGAACTCAAGGCGATCAACGCACGGCTGAGCCAGTCTAATCAGGAACTCGAAGTCGCCCGCAGCACCGCCCTGGAAATGGCCGAGGCCCGCTCGGCGTTCCTCGCCAACATGAGCCATGAGATCCGCACGCCGCTCAACGGCCTGCTGGGAATGATCGCGCTGTCACTCGACGGTCCGTTGAATGCCGAACAGCAGCAACAACTGTCGATCGCCCACGACTCGGGCAAAGTGCTGGTCGAATTGCTCAACGATATTCTCGACCTGTCGAAGTTCGATGCCGGGCAACTGGAGCTTGAGCACATCCCGTTCGATCTTGGCTCATTGATCGAAGACACCGCCAACCTGCTGTCGCAGAATGCCGCGCCGAGCGTCGAACTGACCTGCCTGATCGACCCGCACTTCCCGGCACTGGTACTGGGCGATCCGACCCGCGTGCGGCAGATCGTCAGCAATCTGCTGTCCAACGCGCTGAAATTCACCCGCTTCGGCCGGGTGGATGTGCGCTTGTCGACCTACAAGGATGGCGTGCGCATCGAGGTCTGCGACACCGGCATCGGTATCGCCCAGGACGCGCAGCTGAAAATCTTCCAGCCGTTCACTCAAGCGGGCGCCGGCATCACTCGACAATACGGCGGCACCGGGCTGGGTCTGGCGCTGACTTACAACCTCTGCGAAGCCATGCAGGGGCGCCTGACCATCAGCTCCGAGACCGGGTTCGGCAGTCAGTTCTGTGCCGAGCTGCCACTGCCGTGTCATACCCGCGCACTGGTTCCGGCGCCGCTGCACGGGAAAATCCTCGCCATCACCGCTGCCAGCAGTGGACTGGCGGAACTGTTGCAGAGCCTGCTGCCGGTGTGGGGACTTACATATGAGCAGCGCACCATCGATGACTCACTGCTGGGCCTGACGCCGGACGTGGTGATCACCGATTGTCCGGAGTGTCTGTTCGGCTTGCGCCCGACGCTTGGGGCGCCGATTTTGCTGGTAACCGCCTACGGCAGTTTCCTGCCCAGCGAAGAAGCCGCCGCACTCGCGCCTCTGCAGCAACAGGCCCGACCATTGGCGCGAAATGCTCTGTACCAGAACCTGCGACGCACCCTGCAACCGGACGTGGTCGCCGTTAACGATGCGCAACTCGAAACGTCTCCCTCGGTGCGGCGCGGGCGGGTGTTGCTGGTTGAGGACAACCCAGTCAATCAACTGGTGGCCAAAGGCATGCTCGGCAAACTGGGCTGCGAGGTCATCGTCGCCGCCCACGGTGCCGAAGCGCTGGATCAGTTGGAGTATCACGAATTCGATCTGGTGCTGATGGACTGCAACATGCCCGTGATGGATGGCTACGAAGCCAGCCGGCAGATCCGTCAGAGCGGGCGCTGGCCGAGCCTGCCCATCGTCGCTCTGACCGCCAACGCCATGTCCGAGGAACGCGAACGCTGCCGCGCAGCCGGCATGAGCGACTATCTGGCCAAGCCGTTCCGCCGTGAAGAGCTGGCGGCACTGCTCGATCAGTGGATCCCGACTACGCCAGCGCTTTGATCTGTCCCAACAAGTGATCGAGGCCGTCACGCAACTCATTGAGACGGTCCAGATCCACCCCGCTGTCGCACAACAATCGGGCCTTGAGCGGCCCGACCTGCTCGCGCAAGGCTTGGCCTGCCGGTGTCAGACTCAAGTGCACTTCGCGCTCGTCACGCGTTGAACGCTGGCGCTGTACCCATTGCAACTGTTCCAGACGCTTGAGCAATGGCGTCAGCGTGCCCGAGTCCAGTGCCAGACGCTCGCCCAACGCCTTAACCGTCGGTTGCTCCGGCGCAGCGTCCTGCCATTCCCACAACACCAGCATCGCCAGGTATTGCGGGTACGTCAGGCCGAGCTGATCGAGCATCGGTTTGTAGGCACGAATCACCGCCCGGGAAGCGGCGTACAGCTTGAAGCACAACTGGTTGTCGAGCTTCAGCGAATCGACCGGCAAGCTGTTCATTTGAGCAGGGCTTCGATCTCGCCGCTCAGCTCCTGCGGCTTGGTGGTCGGGGCAAAACGCTTGACCAGTTTTCCGTCCTTGCCAATCAGGAACTTGGTGAAGTTCCACTTGATGCCCTGGGAGCCAAGCAGGCCCGGCGCGCGTTTTTTCAGCTGCACGAACAGCGGATGCGCGTCTCCACCGTTCACGTCGATCTTCTTGAACAGCGGGAAGCTGACGCCGAAGTTCAGCTCGCAGAACTCACTGATCGCCCCTTCGTTACCCGGCTCCTGCTTGCCGAACTGATTGCACGGAAAGCCCAGGACCACCAGGCCCTGATCCTTGTAGGTCTGCCACAGTTCTTCGAGGCCTTTGTACTGTGGGGTGAAACCGCATTTGCTCGCGGTGTTGACTACCAGAACCGCTTTGCCGGCGAAATCGGCCAGGGTCTTTTGCTCACCCTTGATGGTGGTGCACGGAATGTTCAACAGGTTGTCGCTCATGGCGTCGGGCTCCGCAGACAGTCAAGAAAGATCAAACATAGCGAGCAATTAAATTGTGTGCAATTTAATTATCGAATAATAAGGCGACCCGAAGGTCGCCTTCATTCGTTTATGCGCGTGGAACCAGATCCAGGCAAACCGAATTGATGCAATAACGCAAACCAGTCGGCGGCGGGCCGTCCGGGAATACATGACCCAAATGCGCATCGCAGCGCGCGCACTTCACTTCCGTGCGGATCATGCCGTGGCTGATGTCACGGATTTCGGTCATCGCGCTTTCGCCAATCGGCGCGTAGAAGCTCGGCCAGCCGCAGCCGGAATCGAATTTGGTCTTGGAATCGAACAGCGCTTCGTTGCAGCAAACGCAGTGGTAGACACCGTCGGTTTTGGTGTCGTTGTATTTGCCGGAGAACGGGCGCTCGGTCGCACTCAGACGACAAACTTTGTATTGCTCAGGGTCGAGCATCGCACGCCATTCTTCCAGGGTTTTTTCCAACTTTTCCATCATCACACCTCAGCGGCTGAAAAAGCCCGATCTGTACCTTTTCCACGGATCGGGCGGCACGTATGATTGCGCCTCGTCACGCACCAGTCTGGCAGCCAGACCGGGCGCATTCAAACGGATTATGGGAGCCACGGCTCAAGACGTCCGCCTGTGTGAAGACGCAGGAATCCCAGTACGGTTGTCCACCCGCCGCCTGGATCGTTCATTTTCGGGATCACATCGCCATGCAGTTCAGCAAATCGAACAAGCTCGCCAACGTCTGCTACGACATTCGCGGCCCGGTGCTCAAGCACGCCAAACGACTGGAAGAGGAAGGCCAGCGCATCCTCAAGCTGAACATCGGCAACCCGGCGCCGTTTGGTTTCGAAGCGCCGGACGAAATTCTTCAGGATGTGATCCGCAACCTGCCGACCGCGCAAGGCTACAGCGACTCCAAAGGTCTGTTCAGCGCGCGTAAAGCGGTGATGCAGTACTACCAGCAGAAGAATGTTGAAGGTGTCGGCATTGAAGACATCTATCTGGGCAACGGCGTATCCGAACTGATCGTGATGTCGCTGCAAGCGCTGCTCAACAACGGCGACGAAGTGCTGGTGCCCGCCCCGGACTATCCGCTGTGGACTGCCGCCGTCAGCCTCGCCGGCGGTAACGCCGTACATTACCTGTGCGACGAAGGCGCCGACTGGTTCCCGGATCTGGCCGACATCAAAGCCAAGATCACCCCGAACACCAAAGCGATGGTGATCATCAACCCGAACAACCCGACCGGCGCGGTGTATTCGAAGGAAGTGTTGCTGGGCATGCTGGAAATCGCCCGCGCGCACAACCTGGTGGTCTTCTCCGACGAGATCTACGACAAAATTCTGTACGACGATGCCGTGCACATCTGCACCGCGTCGCTAGCCCCGGACTTGCTCTGCCTGACCTTCAACGGTCTGTCGAAGTCCTACCGTGTGGCGGGTTTCCGCTCCGGCTGGATCGCCATTTCCGGACCGAAGCACAACGCGCAGAGCTACATCGAAGGCATCGACATGCTGGCCAACATGCGCCTGTGCGCCAACGTGCCAAGCCAGCATGCGATCCAGACCGCATTGGGCGGCTATCAGAGCATCAACGACCTGGTGCTGCCGCAGGGTCGCCTGCTGGAACAGCGTAACCGCACCTGGGAATTGCTTAACGACATTCCAGGCGTGAGCTGCGTCAAGCCGATGGGCGCGCTGTATGCGTTCCCGAAGATCGACCCGAAGGTCTGCCCGATCCATAACGACGAGAAATTCGTCCTCGACCTGCTGCTCTCCGAGAAGCTGCTGGTGGTACAGGGCACGGCGTTCAACTGGCCGTGGCCGGATCACTTCCGCGTGGTCACCCTGCCCCGCGTCGACGATCTGGAAATGGCCATCGGCCGTATCGGCAACTTCCTCAAGTCCTACCGCCAGTAACTGGCCAGCAGTGCGCAACGGCCAAACGTTGCGCACTGTCTGATTCAGCAACACTTCTGCGTTCCGCGTCCGCGCACGCCTTCTACACTTGCGATTCGTACCGTTTACCTGCGTCCAGCTTAATGGCGACGGGTCGCGGCTGGCCGTCATCCCTATCGTTATCTGTCGTGGGAAATGTGCCAGGCACCGAAGAATCCGCTGTAGGACACAGTTTGAAATAGTCACTCAGTTGAATAGCCCGGTGCAGCACCTTATATACCCCGCAGTACGCTACATCTTTAGCTTGAGGAGATTTCTACAACCATGATGCGCATCCTGCTGTTTTTGGCCACTAACCTGGCGGTCGTGCTGATAGCCAGCATCACCCTGAGCCTTTTCGGCTTCAACGGGTTCATGGCGGCCAACGGGGTTGATCTCGACCTTAGTCAGCTGCTGGTTTTCTGTGCAGTCTTTGGTTTCGCCGGCTCGCTGTTCTCGCTGTTCATCTCCAAGTGGATGGCGAAGATGAGCACTGGCACCCAGATCATCAGCCAGCCACGTACCCGGCATGAGCAATGGCTGCTGCAAACTGTCGAGCAACTGTCCCGCGAAGCCGGGATCAAGATGCCCGAAGTCGGTATTTTCCCGGCCTACGAAGCAAACGCCTTCGCCACCGGCTGGAACAAGAACGACGCACTGGTCGCGGTCAGCCAGGGCTTGCTCGAGCGCTTCTCACCCGATGAAGTGAAAGCCGTGCTGGCCCACGAAATCGGCCACGTCGCCAACGGCGACATGGTCACCCTGGCGCTGATCCAGGGCGTGGTGAACACCTTCGTGATGTTCTTTGCACGGATCATCGGCAACTTCGTCGACAAGGTGATCTTCAAGAACGAAGAAGGCCAGGGCATCGCCTACTACGTGGCGACCATTTTCGCCGAACTGGTACTGGGCATTCTCGCCAGTGCGATCGTCATGTGGTTCTCGCGCAAGCGCGAATTCCGTGCCGACGAAGCCGGCGCCCGCCTGGCCGGCACCAGCGCAATGATCGGCGCACTGCAACGCCTGCGCGCCGAACAGGGTCTGCCGGTGCACATGCCAGACACCCTTAACGCCTTTGGCATCAACGGTGGTATCAAACAGGGCTTTGCCCGCATGTTCATGAGCCACCCTCCGCTGGAAGAGCGTATCGACGCCCTGCGTCGTCGCGGTTGATCCGACCGGTGTAACAATGAAAAAGGCCCGCAGTGATGCGGGCCTTTTTTTGTTTCTGTGCAAATAATGGACTGTTGCTGATGACCTCTTCGCGAGCAGGCTCGCTCCCACACGAGCCCTGCGAACACCCATCCAATGTGGGAGCGAGCCTGCTCGCGAAGAGGCAGGCACTGTCAGCCAAAAACTATCGAGAAGAAACCCGATAAACCCGCTCCTCCAGCCGCGTCACGCCAGCCTGAAGGAACTTCCCGCTCTCCCCCAGCACATCCTGCTCTTCCAGCACCGGCACCTGCCAGGCACCACTCAGCAACCGCTGCACCTCATCATCCCCCACCGCAAACGGCGGCCCCGGCATCTGCGCCTGATCGTAATCCAGGGTAATCAGCAACCCGTGCACGCCCTGTGGGAGGATCTGCTGAAGATGCGCCGCATAACGCTCACGCATCGGCGCCGGCAAGGCAATCAGCGCGGCGCGGTCGTACAACGCGGCGCAATCGGCCACATCGGCGGCCGTCAGCGCAAAAAAGTCACCGCACCACAGTTCGATGGCATCACCGCGATAGACCTTGAACGCGCCCTTCTGGCTAATCTGCGGCTGCACCTGATATTCACTGAAAAAGTCCTCGATAGCCTTTTCCGACAGTTCGACCCCGAGCACCTGATGACCACGTCCGGCCAGCCACGCCAGATCCAGACTTTTCCCACACAGAGGCACGAGCACTCGCGCCGCAGCCGATACCGCCCAGTGCCGCTGCAAATACGGGTTTACCTCGGGCAGATGGAAACCAATCTGCCCCGAAGCCCACTTCTTGTGCCAAAACTCAGGCTGCATGCATCACTCCCAATAATTCGATCAAAAAGCGTTAAAACTTATATTAGATTTAGATCAATGATCTGACTGAAGATGAAGCCATCTTAACGCTCAGGAACCCGTCATGTTGCCCAGCCTGTTCATTTCCCATGGTTCACCCATGCTGGCCCTGGAGCCCGGCGCCAGTGGCCCGGCTCTGGCTCGTCTGGCCGCCGAATTGCCGAAACCCAAAGCCATCGTCATCGTCTCCGCGCACTGGGAAAGCCAGGAACTGCAGGTCAGCAGCCATGCACAACCGGAAACCTGGCATGACTTTGGCGGCTTTCCCCGGGCGCTGTTTGAAGTGCAGTATCCGGCGCCGGGTAATCCGCAACTGGCTGCTGAGGTGGCTGATCTACTGACTGCCAACAACCTGCCTGCCCGTCTCGATCCGCAACGCCCGTTCGATCACGGTGTTTGGGTGCCACTGTCGCTGATGTACCCGCTGGCGGATATTCCAGTGGTGCAGGTTTCGCTACCGAGCCGCGCGGGCCCGGCGCTGCAAACCCGGGTCGGCCGCGCGCTGGCGAGTCTGCGTGATCAGGGCATTTTGCTGATCGGTTCCGGCAGCATCACGCACAACCTGCGCGAACTGGACTGGCACGCCGGCCCGGAAAGTGTCGAGCCGTGGGCGCGGGATTTCCGTGACTGGGTGATCGAGAAGTTGGCGGCCGACGATGAGGCAGCGCTGCATGATTATCGCCAGCAGGCACCAAATGCGGTGCGCAGCCATCCGAGCGATGAGCATTTGTTGCCGTTGTATTTTGCCCGGGGCGCGGGGGGAGAGTTCAGCGTTGCTCATCAGGGTTTCACGATGGGCGCGCTGGGCATGGATATTTATCGTTTCGGTTGACGCCTTCGCGAGCAGGCTCGCTCCCACAAAGGCAAAAAACAGGCAAAAAAAATCCCCGAACCAGTCGGGGATTTTTTATGTGCGATCAATCAGCCCAAGGGCGGATCAATCTTCGCGATAGCGACGCAGCTTCAACTGCTTGCCAGCAACGCGAGTGTCCTTCAGTTTGGTCAGGAGTTTGTCCAGACCATCTTCCGGCAGCTCGACGAGGCTGAAGCTGTCACGCACCTGGATGCGACCGATCGCTTCACGGGCCAGACCGCCTTCGTTGAGGATGGCGCCCAGCAGGTTTTTCGCAGCGATACCGTCACGCGCACCCAGCGCGGTACGGCAACGAGCACGGCCTTCGCCCAAAGGCATTGGCGCGCGACGCTCACGGTCACCACGATCAGGACGATCACCGGTGCGCTCAGGACGGTCGCCACGCGGTGCGTTGTTCGGCACCAGTGGACGTTCCTTCTCGATGGCAGCCAGGTTCAGCGCTTGACCGTTGGTGGCTTTGCGCAGCAGCGCAGCAGCCAGAGCACGCGGGGTGCAGCCGATGTCTGCAGTCAGACGATCGAGCAGCTCACCGTGGGTCGATTCGGCATCAGCGACCAGTGGCGACAGGCTGTTGGTCAGTTTCTTGATGCGTGCATCGAGAACGGCTTGAGCGTCCGGCAGGCGAACTTCAGCGACTTTCTGACCGGTTACACGCTCGATCACTTGCAGCATGCGGCGCTCACGTGGAGTCACCAGCAGCAGTGCACGACCTTCGCGACCGGCACGGCCAGTACGGCCGATACGGTGAACGTAGGACTCTGGGTCGTACGGCATGTCAACGTTGAACACGTGAGTGATGCGCGGAACGTCCAGACCACGAGCAGCTACGTCGGTCGCGACAACGATGTCCAGACGGCCATCTTTCAGCGAGTCGATGACGCGCTCACGCTGGTTCTGGGCGATGTCACCGTTCAGCGCCGCGGCTTTGTAGCCTTTGGCGTCGAGGGCGCTGGCCAGATCCAGGGTCGCTTGCTTGGTGCGTACGAACATGATCAGAGCGTCGAAATCTTCCACTTCCAGCAAGCTGAGAACGGCCGAAGTCTTCTGGTCAGCGTGAACCAACAGGTGAGCCTGTTCGATCGCGGTAACGGTCTGGGTCTTGGTCTGGATCTTCACGTGTTGCGGATCGCGCAGGTGGCGTTCGGCAATGGCGCGGATCGACTGCGGCAGGGTCGCCGAGAACAAAACGGTCTGACGGGTCGCTGGCAGAGCCTTGAAGATGACTTCCAGGTCATCCATGAAGCCCAGTTTCAACATTTCGTCAGCTTCGTCGAGAACCAGGTGGTTCACGGTCGACAGAACTTTTTCGTCGCGACGCAGGTGGTCGCACAGACGGCCCGGAGTGGCGACAACGATCTGTGCGCCATTACGGATTGCTTTCAGTTGTGGGCCCATAGGCGCGCCGCCGTAAACGGCCACAACGGTAACGCCCGGCATTTGCTTGGCGTAGGTTTCAAAAGCGGTTGCTACTTGCAGCGCCAACTCACGAGTTGGCGCCAGGATCAGGGCTTGCGGTTCGCGCTTGGCAGGATCGATGCGGTGCAGAATAGGCAGTGCGAACGCGGCGGTTTTACCGGTACCGGTTTGCGCCTGACCAATCATGTCCTGGCCGGCCATGATGATCGGGATCGATTGCTGCTGAATCGCCGAAGGCTCTTCGTAGCCAGTCGCTGCGACGGCTGCAAGAATATTCGGGTTAAGATTAAAAGCGGCGAATCCGCCGGTTTCCTGGGTCATGGGTCTGCCTCTAAGTGCATCCGCAAAGACCCATGCTCCAAAGCTGCGCATGCCGTGTTGAGACTCAAGAGTCGCCCTGGCAGCTTTGTCGGCGGGGATTTGCGAAAACGAATGAATGAAAAAAAGAATCGTCCGGGAAGAGCCCGCAATGCGGACGTGCAGCCGAAGCTGACTTCGGGAAATGCGCTACCTAAACGCGGCCCGGTTAAAGGCCGGCGCGCACTATACCGGATTTTGCCCAAAAAGGGAGCTTTTTTTATTGCCTGAATGAGCGTGTCACCGCTGTGTAACGGGGTTTTGCGGATAATCGCGCGAAGGTCTATTTTTCAAAGGCCCGGCCCTGCGGGCGATGACGCTTAAACGATTCACTGATGTGCGGCATACCGTCGCTGCACCCGCCCTTCCCGCCCGAGGATTTCGCCATGAATCAGCCCTGCCCCGGCCGCGTCAGCCGTGAACGTCGTGGTCACGTCCATCTGATTGGCCTGGATCGAGCGGCCAAGCGCAATGCTTTCGACCTCGACCTGCTCAACGAGCTGAGCCTGGCCTACGGCGAGTTCGAGGCCGACAGCGAAGCGCGGGTGGCGGTAGTGTTCGGGCATGGCGAGCACTTTACCGCTGGCCTGGATCTGGTCAACGCCAGTTCCGCCCTCGCCCAGGGCTGGCAGGTTCCGACCGGCGGTTGCGATCCATGGGGTGTTTTCGTCGGGCCACGGGTGAGCAAACCAGTGATTGTCGCCGCGCAGGGTTACTGCCTGACCATCGGCATCGAGCTGATGCTGGCAGCCGATATAAACCTGTGTGCGAGCAATACCCGCTTCGCGCAGATGGAAGTGCAGCGTGGGATCTTTCCTTTTGGTGGTGCGACTTTACGTTTTCAGCAGATTGCCGGTTGGGGCAACGCGATGCGCTGGCTGCTGACCGGCGATGAGTTTGATGCGCACGAAGCGTTGCACCTGGGGTTGGTGCAGGAAGTCATGGCCAGCGAAGACCTGTTGCCGCGGGCGATTGAATTGGCTGAGCGGATTGCCCGGCAGGCGCCGTTGGGGGTGCAGGCGACGTTGATGTCGGCGCGGCAGGCAAGGTATGAGGGTGAGACGGCGGCCGCGCAAGGGTTACCGGCGTTGGTGAAGAAATTGTTGGCGAGTGAGGATGCCAAGGAAGGGGTGCGGTCGCTGGTGGAGCGGCGGCCTGGCATATTCAAGGGGATCTGAGAATTATGGCGCCTGTCAGGGCGCCATCGCTGGCAAGCCAGCTCCCACAGTGACCGAGTCGTTCACACATTTTGCGTACGGCGCGAACCCTGCGGGAGCTGGCTTGCCAGCGATGGGGACAGCACTGACGCCTCAGGTGGCTGGGCGAATACTGTTGATCAACGACTGCAACGAATACCCCAACCGCGGTGCCAGCGCTTCAGCCCGGGCCGTCAGTGCCTGCATGTCCAACTCCTGATCGAGGTCCGCCGGCACAATCAGAATCACGTTGCCCTCCTTCACCGGCAATTCCCAGTAATGCCGGTGATAGAGCCCGCGCAACAACGCCGCGCCCAGAGGCTTGCCGTCATCGGTGGCCCACTGATTGATCACCAGCCAGCCACCCGGATTCAGACGCTTCTGGCAGTCGCCGAGAAAACTCCAGGCCAGATGCCCGACGCCCGGGCCGACATCGGTATACAGGTCGACAAAAATCAGATCCGCCGGCTCAGCCGTCGGCAGTAACTCCAGCGCATCGCCAACACGGATGTACAGCCGCGGATCATCGTCCAGGCCAAGGTATTCGATGGCTAGGCGCGGCACATCCGGACGCAGTTCAATGGCTTCGACATCTTCCAGCGGCAGGAACTTGAGGCAGGCCTGGGTCAATGTACCGGCGCCGAGTCCTAGAAACAGCGCGCTCTCCGGCTGCTCGTGGCACAACGCGCCGATCAGCATCGCCCGGGTGTAATCGTATTCGAGCCAGCTCGGATCTGCGGTGAACACGCAGCTCTGCTCGATCGCATCGCCGAACTCGAGAAAGCGGTAATCGGCCACTTCCAGCACGCGAATCACGCCGAACTCATCCTGTACTTCGGCGAGCAGATGCTCGACGCGCTCCTCAGTCATTTCGTCTCCTGATGGTCACCGGGCGCGGTGACGCGATGGCACCGCTGTGGCGCCGTGGCAAAGCGGCGATTGTCGGCGATGGGGCGGGAGCAGGTCACGCACTAATTGCTGCTACCATGGGCTTCCCGTGCGTAGAACCAATTAGAGACCGTGATGAGCCAACCGTGGAGTCCTGATAGCTGGCGCGCCCTGCCGATCCAGCAACAACCCCAATATCCTGACGCGGCGCATCTGCGCCAGGTCGAGCAGACGCTAGCCAGTTATCCGCCACTGGTGTTTGCCGGCGAAGCGCGCGAACTGCGCCGCCAGTTTGCCGAAGTCACCCAGGGCCGGGCATTCCTGCTGCAGGGCGGCGATTGCGCGGAAAGCTTTGCCGAATTCTCCGCCGCGAAGATTCGCGACACGTTCAAAGTGTTACTGCAAATGGCGATCGTCATGACCTTCGCCGCCGGCTGCCCGGTGGTCAAAGTCGGGCGCATGGCCGGTCAGTTTGCCAAACCGCGTTCGGCCAACGACGAGACCATCGACGGCGTGACGCTGCCGGCTTACCGGGGCGACATCGTCAACGGCATCGGCTTCGACGAAAAGAGCCGCGTGCCGGATCCAGAGCGCCTGCTGCAGTCCTATCACCAGTCCACCGCGACCCTGAACCTGCTGCGCGCGTTTGCTCAGGGCGGTTTTGCCGACCTGCACCAAGTGCACAAGTGGAACCTCGATTTCATCGCCAACTCGGCGCTGGCAGAAAAATACAGTCACCTCGCCGACCGCATCGATGAAACCCTGGCGTTCATGCGCGCCTGCGGCATGGACAGCTCGCCGCAACTGCGCGAAACCAGCTTCTTCACCGCCCACGAAGCACTGCTGCTGAACTACGAAGAAGCCTTCGTGCGCCGCGACAGCCTGACCAACGATTACTACGATTGCTCGGCGCACATGCTGTGGATCGGTGACCGTACTCGTCAGCTCGACGGCGCGCATGTCGAATTCCTGCGCGGGGTGAACAACCCGATCGGCGTCAAAGTTGGCCCAAGCATGGACCCCGATGACCTGATCTGCCTGATCGACGTGCTCAACCCGGACAACGATCCGGGGCGCCTCAACCTGATTGCGCGGATGGGCGCGAACAAGGTGGGCGATCACCTGCCGGCGCTGATCCGCGCAGTGCAGCGTGAAGGCAAGCAGGTGTTGTGGAGTTCCGACCCGATGCACGGCAACACCATCAAGGCCAGCAGCGGCTACAAGACCCGCGACTTCGCGCAGATCCTTGGCGAGGTTAAACAGTTCTTCCAGGTGCACGAGGCGGAAGGCAGTTATGCCGGCGGCATTCACATCGAGATGACCGGGCAGAATGTCACCGAGTGCATCGGTGGTGCGCGGCCGATTACTGAAGATGGCTTGTCGGATCGCTATCACACGCACTGTGATCCACGGATGAATGCTGATCAGTCGCTGGAGTTGGCGTTTTTGATCGCCGAGACGCTGAAACAAGTCCGCCGCTAAGGTTCGACATCTTTAGCGCCATGACTGGCCCCATCGCTGGCAAGCCAGGCTCCCACAGTGATCGCGTCGATCACAAAATATATGTACGACGCGGACACTGTGGGAGCCTGGCTTGCCAGCGATGGCGTCAGATCAGTCGCACCCAATCTCTGCCAATGCCACCCGCAACCGCGCCGCACTCTCGCGCTGACAATTCAACTGCACCCGCGCCAGCCCCAACCAATCCGCCATCCGCCGCAGATTCTCCGCCAGCGCCAGCATCCCCTGCTCATCCAGCCCCGGCTCTTCCTCGTGCAGCGCATGCACCGCCAACTGCCCCGCCGCCCGCTCAGCCCGCAAATCCACCCGCGCAGCAATCCGCTCGTTGTGCAAAAACGGCAACACGTAATAGCCGTAAACCCGTTTGTCCTGTGGCGTATAAATCTCCAGCCGATAACGGAAATCGAACAAGCGCTCAGTCCGGCTGCGTTCCCAGATCAACGAATCAAAGGGCGACAGCAGCGCACTGGCCATGACCTTGCGCGGGACGCTCGGCTCCGGCAGGCAATAGGCGATTTGCCGCCAACCGGCAACCTCGCACATCTGCAACTGCCCGGCTTCAATCAGTTCCGCGAGACGTGGCCGCGCATCCGCCGGATTCAGGCGAAAGTAATCACGCAGGTCTTTTTCAGTACCGACACCCAAGGCCTGTGCCGCGTGCAACAGCAACCCGCGTTGAGCTTCGGCTTCATCAGGCAACGCCTGTTGCAGGATCGATGAAGGGATCACCCGCTCCGGCAAATCATACAAACGCTCAAAACCACGCCGCCCCGCCACCGTCACTTCACCCGCCGCGAACAGCCACTCCAGCGCATGCTTTTCCGCGCTCCAGTCCCACCACGGCCCGGCTTTGTCTGCACGGGTTGAAAGGCTGCCGGCGCCCAACGCGCCCTGCTCTTCCACCGAATTCAAGACCCGACGCACCACGTCCTGCTGCTCGCGACCGAATCTGGCCAGTTGCTGATAAATATCCTCGCCACGCCTGGCCCGCTGCATGCGCCAGCCCAGCAACGGATACATCGACATCGGCAGCAGCGAGGCTTCGTGTCCCCAGTATTCGAACAACGTGCGACGTCGCCCCGAACTCCAGGCAGCCTGGTCGAGCAAGTCGGAAGAATAGGAACCGAGACGGGAAAACAGCGGCAGGTAGTGCGAGCGCACCACGGCGTTGACGGAGTCGATTTGCAGCAAACCCAGCCTTTCGATCAGCCGGTTGACGTGTGGCGCCTTGACGGTCGGCGGCTGGCGCCCGTTGAACCCTTGGGCAGCCAGCGCCAGTCGTCGCGCCTGTTTGAGGGAAAAGGCCAGAGTCGCGGGCATGAGCATCTCCTTGTCTGCTCGCAACCTACCTCACTGGAAGAGGGTTTGTGTAGCGTTCTGCTGATCATTTATGCAGCGGGTCATTTATGCATCGGATCATCCCAGAACGGCCGCACGGACTCGTGTTCAACATCGGCACGACTGACGCCGATGTCTTTCAACGCTTCGTCGCTCAGACTGGCAAGCAACTCGCGTTCACGGTGCAATTCGTACCAGCGGCTAAACTTGTGCAGCAGGTCGGAAACGATATGGCCGTGGCCGGAAAATTTTGCGTCGTCTACATACTCTCTTTGACCTTTCATCGTGTTGCCTCCTTTGTGGATGGCTCAAGTCTCGCGCCGGCGCTAAGATCAATCCAACGAATGTTTCTGATGGCATGCATCACGGAGATTCATCAATTGTCGGCCTACCCCAGTATCGATACCGATGTCCTGCGCACCTTTGTCGCGATTGCCGATCAGGGCGGTTTCACCCGCGCCGGCGAAATGGTCAACCGCACGCAATCGGCGGTGAGCATGCAGATGAAGCGTCTGGAAGAAGACGTGTTGCAGCGGCAGTTGTTTGAGCGCGACGGACGCCAGGTGCGCCTGACCGCTGAAGGCCAGGTGCTGCTCGGATACGCGCGGCGCATCCTCAAGCTGCACAGCGAAGTGTTCAACACCTTGCGCGAGCCGCACATGGTCGGCACCGTGCGCATCGGCACGCCGGATGACTACGTGATGCGTTTTCTGCCGGGGATCCTGTCGCGGTTTGCGCAGTTCTATCCACTGATCCAGATCGAAGTGCATTGCGAATCGACCAAACAACTGTTGCAGCGTACTGACCTGGATTTGTCGATCGTCACCCGTGAACCGGGCAACGAAATCGGTCAGTTGCTGCGCAAGGAGCGTTTTGTCTGGGCCGAGGCGCAGAATTTCAGCGCCCACGAACAAACGCCACTACCTCTGGCGATGTTCAACAGTGATTGTTTCTGCCGCTTGTGGGCGTGTAACGCACTGGATGCGATGGGCCGCGAATACCGCATCGCTTATAACAGCACCAGCCTCTCGGCGTTGATGGCGGTGGTGAGCGCGGGTCTGGCGATCACCGCGCAACTGGAAAGCCTGATCACCCCGGACATGCGCATTCTCGGCGCCGCCGAAGATCTGCCGCTGTTGCCCGAGGCCAGCATCATGCTGATCCGCAACCTGAACAATCCGTCGCCGATCACCGAGTGCCTGGCCGAGCATATCGTCGAAGGTTTTAAACTTTAAACGCGAGCATCACCGCACACAGCACCAGGAAACCGCAGAACAGCCCGCGCAGAAGTTTTTCCGGCATGGCGTGGGCAACTTTCACCCCCCAACTGATGCTAGCCAGACCGCCGATGGCCAGCGGCAGGCCGATCATCCAGTCCACTTCGTTATGCACCGCGTAGGTCACCAGGGTCACGCCGGTGCTTGGCAACGCCAGCGCCAGCGACAAGCCCTGAGCGACCACTTGCGTGGTGCCGAAGAGGCTGGTCAGCACCGGCGTTGCCACCACGGCACCACCGACACCGAACAAGCCGCCCATGGTTCCGGACGCCGCACCGAGGACGCCGAGCCAAGGCCAGGAATAGCGCATCTCGGAAGTCGCAGCGGGTTGCTTGCCGAACATCTTCAGCAGGTTGTACGCCGAGAGCACCACCAGGAAAGCGACAAAACCGATGCGCATGGTTTGCGCATCGATACCCACCGCCCAGATCGAACCGATCCACGCAAAGCAAAAACCCATCACCGCCAAGGGCAACGCATGCCGCAGTTCGATGCGATTGCGCTGGTGATAGCGCCACAGCGCCAGCATCACGTTCGGCACCACCATGACCAGCGCCGTGCCTTGGGCAATCTGCTGATCGAGGCCGAACCACACACCGAGCAACGGAATGGCGATCAAACCGCCACCGATACCGAAAATGCCACCAAGGGTGCCAAGCGCGGCGCCGAACAGCAGGTACAACAAAAACTCCATCACAGCTCAATTCCTCTTACGTCAGGCGATTCATCCTACGCAGTCGTGGCTGGCGGGGAAACGCACAGCAACGCACAATGGCTATGCTGATTTCGCACAAGCGTGAATTCTTATGAACCCCAACCAACTGACTGAACAATTAGGGTTGTTTCTCGATGTGCTGGAGAGTGGCAGTTTTTCCGCCGCCTCGCGCCGTCATCCGCTGACACCTTCGGCCGTTGCGCGACGCATCGACAGCCTGGAAAGCGCCGTCGGCAGCCAGTTATTTATACGCAGCACCCACGCCGTCAGAGCCACACCCGCCGGTCTGGCGTTTGCTGAACGTGCCCGGCGCATTGTCGCCGAGTTGCAACTGGCGCGGGCCGAAGCCGTGTCCTTGAGCAGCGCGCCGGAAGGTTTGATTCGCATCGACGCCCCCGCCGCGTTCGGGCGACGGCATCTGGCACCGGTGATCGCCGACTTTCTCGTCCTCTACCCGGGGCTGGATGTGCAGTTGCACTTGATCGACAGTTTCGTCGACATGGGCGGCTCGAACCTGGGCAAGGTCGATCTGGTACTGCGTGCCGGGCAAATGGCTGACACGCGATTGGTGGCCACGCCTTTGGCGAGCATGGTGCGCATAGCCTGTGCCAGTCCTGACTATCTCAAACGCCGGGGCGTGCCCGGCAGTCCGGCACAACTTGGTGAACATGACGGTCTGGACTGGGAAGGCCTCGCCCCGCCCTTCGCCTGGCGGTTCGAGCAGGACGGCCAGATGCATTTGCACCGCCCGGCGCGCATCCGCATGAGCGCCAACAATGCCGAAGCGCTGGTGTGTGGGGCTTTGGCGGGATTAGGGATTGCGCATTTGCCGACCTGGCTGGCGAGCGAATACCTGCTGCGCGGTGAACTGGTCCCGCTGTTCTGCGAGAACGGTCTGCCGGCCCCGGAATCCACCGGCATCTACGCACTGCGCATGGAACAGCAAACCAACTCGCGCAGCCGCTTGTTGCTTGAATACCTCAAGACTCGTTTCAGTCCAGTGCCGCCGTGGGATCTGGCGCTGCAACGAGATCTCGACCGCCATTAGACCCGGAGAATTATCTGGCGCATTAAAGATTCGAGCGCTAGATTCATGACCATCACCGAACAAGGCTTTGACATGACTTCCCAACGCGACACCTGCGACGACCTGCTGCTGGATAACCAGGCCTGCTTCGCCCTGCATTCCACTTCGCTGATGATGACCAAGGTCTACAAGCCGCTGCTGCAAGCCTTGAACCTGACCTATCCGCAGTACCTGGCGATGATGGTGCTGTGGGAGAAGGATGGATTGACGGTCGGAGAAATCAGCTCGCGGTTGCTGACCGATCCCGGCTCGCTGACTCCGCTGCTCAAACGCCTGGAGGGCGAAGGGTTGCTCAGCCGCACGCGCAGTCGTGAGGATGAGCGGGTAGTGATTGTCGAGCTGACCGAGCAAGGCCGAGCGCTGAAAGAAAAAGCCCAGACCGTTCCGCAATGCATCCTCGGCGCCAGCGGCTTCTCTCTGGAACGCCTGCAGAAGCTGCAATCAGAGTTGCAGGCGCTACGCGGTCACTTGCAAGAAAGCCTGATCTGACCTTCACACAGTCCCTGTGGGAGCGAGCCTGCTCGCGAATGCGTAGTGTCAGTCGGTATGAATGGTGACTGATACACCGCATTCCCGAGCAGGCTCGCTCCCACATTGGGTTCATCGACAGCAAAATATTTTCACCACCTGATCTACCGCGCAATCCGCTCTAACTCAAGCCTTACAGCCACCCTCTCATACCCGCCCCTTCGTGGAAGTGCAGCTTTTTCAAAAATTTATCTTGCGCACTAAATATTCGCGCGATACATTCACCTCGCACTTACTTAGCGCACAAACAATTAGCGCACAAAACCACACCCAATGAGGCTCACACCATGCAAACTCTCTACACCGCAATCGCAACCTCCACTGGCGGCCGTGATGGTCGTGCGATCTCCAGCGACAACATCCTCGACGTCAAACTCGCCACTCCGAAAGAACTCGGCGGTGCCGGCGGCGCGGCGACCAACCCAGAGCAACTGTTCGCGGCCGGCTACTCGGCCTGCTTCATCGGCGCACTGAAATTCGTCGCCAGCCAGACCAAACGCAAAATCCCTGACGACGCCTCGATCACCGCTCATGTCGGTATCGGCCAGATCCCCGGTGGCTTCGGTCTCGACATCGATTTGCACATCAGCCTGCCTGGCCTGGAACAAGCCGACGCACAAGCGCTGGTCGACGCGGCCCACCAGGTCTGCCCGTACTCCAACGCCACCCGTGGCAACGTCGATGTGCGTCTGCACGTCACCGTTTAACTGCTGATACCCCAGGCCCGAACAGGAAATGAACATGCACACTTTCAGCAAAGTCTTGACCGGTACCCTTCTCGCCCTGTCCATCCACAGTGCATTTGCCGGTGATGTCGAACACAACACTCAGGCATTTCTCGATGTGCTGAATGCCGGCACCGGCAAACCGATGGAACAGCTGACACCCAAAGATGCCCGCGCCGTGCTGGTCGGCGCGCAGTCCGGGGTCAAGCTGACGCTGCCCAAAACGGACGTCAGCGAGAAAACCATCCAGATCGATGGCCAACCGTTGAGCCTGACCATCGTCCGGCCGGCCGGGGTCAAGGGCGAGCTGCCAGTGTTCATGTTCTTCCACGGTGGTGGCTGGGTGCTGGGCGATTTCCCGACGCACGAGCGGCTGGTGCGGGATCTGGTGGTCGGTTCAGGAGCGGCGGCGGTGTTCGTCAATTACACGCCTTCACCGGAAGCGCATTACCCGGTGGCGATCAACCAGGCCTACGCGGCAACGAAGTGGGTCGCCGAGCACGGCAAAGAAATCAATGTCGATGGGAAACGTCTGGCCGTCGCAGGCAACAGCGTCGGCGGCAACATGGCGGCCGTGGTTGCACTGATGGCCAAAGACAAAGGCACGCCGGCGATCAAGTTCCAGGTGCTGTTGTGGCCTGTGACGGACGCCAATTTCGACACCGGCTCCTACAACCAGTACGCCGAAGGGCACTTCCTCACGCGCAACATGATGAAGTGGTTCTGGGACAACTACACCACCGACGCCAAGCAGCGAAACGAGATTTACGCGTCGCCGCTGCGGGCCACCACTGCACAACTGAAGGGCCTGCCGCCAGCACTGGTGCAGACCGCAGGCGCCGATGTGCTGCGTGATGAAGGTGAAGCCTACGCACGCAAACTCGACGAGGCCGGTGTAGCGGTGACGTCGGTGCGTTACAACGGCATGATCCACGATTACGGTTTGCTTAACGTGGTCAGCCAGGTGCCGGCAGTACGTTCGGCGATGTTGCAGGCATCTGAAGAACTCAAGCAACACTTGAAGTAACCACAATCCCATTGTGGGAGTGAGCTTGCTCGCTCCCACAGGGGATTGTGTGAAGCTCAAATCGCAGGCACAAAAAAGCCCGGCTCAATGGCCGGGCTTTTTCTTTCCGTAAAAAGCAGTGCTTATTTGGCACGGCCTTTGTAGGAACCGCCTTCGCGGGTGTCGATTTCGATCTTGTCACCGATTTCGATGAAGTCAGCAACTTGCAGCTCGGTACCGTTGGCCAGCTTGGCTGGCTTCATGACTTTGCCGGAAGTGTCGCCACGAGCCGAACCTTCGGTGTAGTCAACTACGCGCACGATGGTGGTCGGCAGCTCTACGGAAACCAGACGCTCTTCGAAGAAGATCGCTTCGCAAACATCGGTCATGCCTTCTTCAACGAAAGGCAGAACAGCTTCGATGTCTTCAGCGTTCAGCTCGTACATGGTGTAGTCAGTGGTGTCCATGAACGTGTAGGTGTCGCCGCTGATGAAGGACAGGGTCGCTTCTTTGCGGTCGAGGATTACGTCGTCCAGTTTGTCGTCAGCGCTGTAAACGATCTCGGTCTTGTAACCGGTCAGCAGGTTTTTCAGCTTGGTCTTCATGATCGCGCTGTTACGGCCCGACTTGGTGAATTCAGCTTTCTGAACCAGCCAAGGATCGTTCTCGAGACGGATCACGGTACCGGGTTTCAGTTCTTTACCAGTTTTCATTGCGAATATCCGAATTTGGATGGGATTTACAAAAATCTAGGCCGCGTATCATATCCAATTTAGGTAAAACTGTACCAGCGCTGCGGCAAGATCGGCCTGCAAGCCTTGTTCCAGACACCACGCTTCGGCATTTTCCTGCAGTTCTGGCCAATGATTGCGGACTTCGAGCCACTGTTCACCGATGGGCTGACCGGCGCTCCAGGCTCGCCACAGACCGTTCATCGCCTCGGCAGCGGCCGGTGATAGACCTTTTGTGTAAAGCGCGAGGAAGGCATCAAGCTTGTCCAGATGGATGTCTTCGTCCTGCTGATAGATGTGCCAGAGCATCGGCCGCCCCGCCCACTGCGCCCGCACGAACGAGTCCTCACCACGCACCGCGTTGAAATCACAGCACCAGAGCAACTGATCGTATTGATCCTGACGGACGAACGGCAACACCTGCACAGTCAAAGACTGCCGCACATTAATCTCGCCCACCGTCAGGGCTTCCACCCCGAGCCAGCGCGCCACGTCGCCAAGAATCCGCCCCTCCGGCACCAACAGGTGAGTCGGCGCAGCGTCCGCCGCCAAAACGTCCAGCCAACTGGCCAGCCCGGCATTCTCGTAGGCAAACAACGAAATCAGCTCGGCGTCAGACGCAGGATCGATCCCGAGACCTTGCAGGAATTGCCGTTGAGCTTCGGCATCCTGTTGAAACTGCCGACGCTGCTCGAGCAAGCCGCGCTCACGCAACAGCCCGCCAGTGCCTGGCTGGAATCCGGGAAAGAAAAAGAACTTCTGCACCGATTTGTATTTGACCGACGGCAAGCCGTGACAACCAATCACCCAGTCTTCGGCGCTGAGATAGTCGAGGTTCATCCACAAGGGCGGCGGCTCTCGCGTGGCCATCGCGTCCATGTAATCACTGGGCAACTGACAGGCGAACGCAGCGATCACCACATCCGCCGCCTCTATGTGCACCCACTCGGCTGGCCAGTGCCGCACTTCGACACCTTGTTGCCATTGCTGTGAGGCGTTGATATCAATCGCCGGACAAATGCGTTCGAAGGCGCGCAGATCATCGACCCACAATCGCACCGTCAAACCGTGCTCAGCGGCCAATTGCCGGGCCAGGCGCCAGGTCACGCCGATGTCGCCAAAGTTGTCGACCACGGTGCAAAAAATATCCCAGCGGGGTTTCAATTGCGGCATTCAAGACTCCCGTTGGCAAAAGCTGCGATTGTCCGCATAAATCACCTCGCGCAGAAGAGCCGACGGCGATTAATCTTCGTGCGACAATCGCCACTTGCCCGCAATCATCCGCCAGGAGGCAGCCATGCCGTATCGCCCCAATCCGCGTCGCCCGTTGCCTGTTCAGCTTAGCGCGCTGCATTTGACCGGCAGCATTGCCCTGGGCATGTGGCTGGGCTTTGTCGCCATTGCGCTGACTTGCTGGCTGCTGTCGCAGTTTGTCTTCAAAGAACAACTGGCACCGGTTGCACAAGCGGTGCAGCAACTGGCCAATCCGCCGGCCGTGCAGGTACAACCGGATATTGCGCCGCCGAGCCCGCAGTTCCAGCAGTACGAAGAAAACCTGCGCAAGAACGAACAACAGGCACGTCTGGATCAGGCACGCGGCAGCACGCGTAACCTGTCCAATCCGAAGTGCCAGTTCTGGCTGCAACAGGATCAGACGGCCCCGAGCGAAAAAAGCCGCGCCAACGTTTTGCAATTTTGCGATTGATCATGAACAAGCACATCGTCCACCAACTGATTCTCGACAAACTGCGCATCGACCTCGACATCGCCGAACGCGCCGCGCAAACCGCTTACGAAACCGCGACGCACGAAGAAAACATCGCCGAAAACAAGTACGACACGCTGGGTCTGGAAGCGTCGTATCTGGCGGCCGGGCAAGCAAAACGGGTCGAGGAAATCCGTAAGTCACTGGCGTTGTGCCAGAACCTGACGCTGCGAGCCTACGATGAAAATCGTGGTATCGAAGTCGGTGCCCTGCTCGGCCTGGAGGACGAAAAGGGTCGCGAGCAATGGCTGTTTCTGGCGCCGGATGCAGCAGGCCTGAAAGTCGATGTGGTCGGTCAGCCGATTACCGTCATCACTCCGCGCTCGCCGCTGGGCAAAGGTCTGCTGGGCAAGTGCGAAGGTGATGAGGTGGAGATTCTGGTGGCGGGCACCCGGCAACAGTTTGCTGTCACCGAGGTGCTTTGATTCAACGAATCAGTGAACCGGCAGTTCGACGCCGTCGAACAGTTCTTCCAGTTCCTGCTTGTTGTGGCACTGAATGGCTTTGGCCATGACTTCGCGAGTCAGGTGCGGCGCGAACTTCTCGATGAAGTCGCACATGAAGCCGCGCAGGAAAGTGCCGCGACGGAAACCGATCTTGGTCACGCTCGATTCGAACAGTTCGCTGGCGTCCAGCACCACCAGATCGTTGTCGAGTTTGGTGTCGACTGCCATTTTAGCGACGATGCCCACGCCCAGCCCCAGACGCACGTAAGTCTTGATCACGTCGGCGTCGGCTGCGGTGAACACCACTTTCGGTGTCAGACCACGATGGCTGAAAGCTTCGTCGAGTTTCGAACGACCGGTAAAACCGAACACGTAAGTCACGATCGGGTATTCGGCCAGCGCTTCCAGGGTCAGCTTTGGCAACTTGGTCAGCGGATGGCCCTGCGGTACGACCACGCAACGATTCCAGCGGTAGCACGGCATCATCACCAGATCGCCGAACAGCTCCAGCGCTTCAGTGGCGATGGCAAAATCCACAGTGCCATCAGCGGCCATTTCGGCGATCTGCATCGGCGAACCCTGGTGCATGTGCAGCGCCACGTCCGGGTATTGCTTGATGAAATTGCTGATCACCGGCGGCAGTGCATAACGTGCTTGGGTGTGGGTGGTGGCGATCGACAGGGTGCCTTTCTTCTCGTTGGAGAATTCCTGAGCGATCTGCTTGATGCTTTCGACCTTGCGCAGAATCTCACCGGCGGTGGTGATGATGCGCTCGCCGGCCGGGGTTACGCGGGTCAGGTGTTTGCCGCTGCGGGCAAACACTTCGACGCCGAGTTCGTCTTCCAGCAGGCGGATTTGTTTACTGATGCCCGGTTGCGAGGTGTAAAGGCTTTGGGCTGTAGCGGAAACGTTGAGGTCGTGGTGCGCCACTTCCCAGATGTAGCGCAATTGTTGAAGCTTCATATGAATCCCTCAAAGCAGGTAGACGCCACGGGCATCAGCGACGGTATATAACTATATTAATGGTTTGAATAATAAATCTAGAACTTTTTTATCAAAGCGCCATTATTCCTGCCTTAGCGATCCTCCCGCCGCCGCCGCTCCACTAACGGCACCAGATAAACCGGCACCTTGGCCAATTGCAGGACCCGCGCCGCCGTGCGCCCCAACGGCGTTTCCGCGCCCACCCCATGGCTATGACTGCCTACGATCAGCAGATCGACGGAGAGTTTCTGCACCTGGTCGAGAATCACCTGCGACGGATCGCCCTGCAGCACGCGCACGGCGCGAATGCGCTGCAGATCCAGCTCGCCTTCATCTCCCAATTCTTCGCGAAAACTGTCCAGCACCCGCTGCTCGATATTGGCAATGACAGTTTTCAGACCCTGGCTGTGAAATTCGTTCAATGCCTGCTCGTCGAGATAACTCTGCAATACCGATTCGGCAAACAACCCCATCGGCTCCACCGCGTGCACCACGTACAGATCGGCATTGAACGTTCGCGCCAATGCCAGGGCATGCTGCATGACTAACGGTGCGTACAGACCGAGGTCAGTGGCATACAGCATCGAACGAATCATATGACCTCCTCGCGTGCCAACATGGCGGAGATTTGATTCAGCTTAGCAGTGCCTTGGCGACTACGACGGGCGACGCAACGTCTTGAAGCACAGGGCTTTAGATGGACGGCTCATTGCTGATGCCGTGAGGCACGTGACCGGTGGCGACCACTTCGCGGGCGAGCTCGCAGTGGCCGGCCTGATCGTCGAAAAACACGTCGGCAGCAAACGCTTCGAGAAACGCCGACTTGGTCAGGCCACCGAGAAACAGTGACTCGTCGAGACGAATGTCCCACTCGCGCAAAGTGCGGATCACCCGCTCATGGGCCGGCGCCGAACGTGCAGTGACCAGCGCCGTGCGGATCGGGCAATCGTCATCGGGAAACTCGCGCTGCAACAGATTGAGCGCCGCCAGAAAGCCCTTGAACGGCCCACCGCGCAACGGCTCGCGAGCCGACTCACGCTCCTTGGCCTGAAACGCTTCGAGCCCGCCGGACTGATAGACGCGTTCCGACTCGTCGGAAAAAATCACTGCGTCGCCGTCGAAGGCGATGCGCAATTCGTCGCTGGCCGCGCGACTGGCGCCGCCGGACAGAATCGTTGCGGCAGCGAAACCAGCGTCCAGGGCCGCGCGCACGTCTTCGGCATGGGTCGAAAGAAACAGGTCGCAACCAAAGGCTTTCAGATACGGATACGGACTGCGCCCGCCAACAAACGCCGCGCGGGAAATCGCCAGACCGTAATGGTGAATCGAGTTGAACACGCGCAGGCCGGTGTCGGCGCTGTTGCGCGAGACCAGAATCACCTCGACCCGTGCTCGGCCGAGGCGACTGTTGAGTGCCAACAGTTTTTCCACCAGCGGGAAGGCATCGCCGGGCGCAAGAATTTCGTCTTCGTGCTCGATCTGATATTGCCGATAGGCTTCAACGCCGCTCGACAGATAGACCTTGTGGCTCTCGCTCAGGTCGAACAAGGCGCGCGACGAAATCGCCAGCACCAGTTTGTCATCGATGTTTTTGGCCATGCTTTCCCCCAGAGCGACCGGCTTAAATGTTGCGCCGGTCGATAAAACTCAAATTGCGATACAACGCTTCGATGCGCGGCAACTCAAAACCCGCTGCTTTCGCTGCCGCCAATGGCCGAGCGTAGATCGCTTCCAGCTCCAGCGGTCGTTTATGCAAAAAGTCGTGGTACATGCTCGGCCAGTAGTCGGGCATTTTCTCGGTCATCATGAACAGATACTCGGCGTATCCCGGCGGCACGTCGTGGCCGCAGGCCTTGGCGCCCTGCACCACTTCGGCCATCAACGCCTGGATCAACGCGCGGCTGTCGACATCGGCCATCAACGGCGTGGTGCTTGCACCGAGCAACACCGAGAGTCCGTTGTAGGGAATATTCCACACCAGTTTCTGCCAGCGCGCCTGTTGCAGATTGGGCATTGCCTGGGAATCGATGCCGGCAGCGCGAAACAACCCGCTGCCCTCCTCGACAATCGCCATGCGCGCGCCATCATCCATGGCCGGGCCGCTGTGATAGCCAACGTTGACCGCGCCGAGTGCCTGATGGGTCACCAGACCCGGACCTTCGCGGTGTACGCAAATCAGGCACAAGCCGCCCAGCAGATGCAAGGAATCGGGAAGCACCTCACGCAAGCTGTCTTCGACGTCGAGACCGTTTTGCAGCACCAGTACTTTCGCGTCCGGTTTGGCCGCTTGAATGATTGAAGGCGCGAGACCTGCGTTGCTGGTGGTTTTCGCCCCCACCAGCAACCAGTCGCACTTGGGCATGTCTTCGGCGGACGAATAGGCCTGCGCCGGATGCAACGTCAGCGGGCCATGCACCGCGCTGTTGATTTGCAAACCGCGCTCAGCCACCGCCGAAAACTCGCTGCGCAACAGAAAGTGCACGTCGAAACCGGCGCGCGCCAGCATCACACCGTAAAAACCACCAATTGCGCCGGTGCCGATGATCCCTACGACCGGTTTATTCACTGCCCCCATCATGGCAACTCCTCTGCAGTTCGCCCCAGTGCCTGCGCCAGCGCCGCGTTCAACGCATCGGCCGTCAGGTGCGTGTGCAATGCCCCAAAGAACTCGCCGTCGCGCACCACGAACAACGCCGGTAAATGAAAGACCTGATAGCGCTCGACCAACCCGCCGTTGTCGCCGGCATCGATCCAGCACAGACGATCAATCCCCAGCGCCATAGCCGGCAACACTTCGCGGGCATAACGGCAACTGGCGCAGCCGACGCTGGTGAAAATCACCAGCGAAACGCCGCTCATCGCCAACAGCCGTTGGTCGGCGTCGAAATCGGTCAGTTCGGATTCGACCACTATACTGGGGGAAACAATGTCAAATGGCTGACACAGGGAGTCTGTGCTCATGGGACGTTTCATTCCTCATCCGGACGAGGTGCCGGTTGAATTAACCTTGCTCAAGCCTGAGTGTATTTCCAGGCAACAGCTGCACACTATCAGCCTCGGCGGCATCGCTTGCAATTACCACCGTGCCTGGCGCCATGGCACGGCGCTGCAAGTGCGCATGCCGTCAGTGAATGCCGACATTTGTTATCCGGGCTACGTGGCGTGGTGCCTGCGGCGCAAAAAAGGCTATCTGGTGGGCATCGCGTTTACCGATGAGCAGACGCTGTTCAGTGCGCGAATGGGTGAGCAAGTGTGTCAGATCGAGCGCTACTGCCGCATGCACGACACCCACGATGACCTGCAAGAAATTCAGGCGGTGGCCCTGCAATGGGTCGAGCAACACGCCGACGAGTTCTCCCACGACAGCGTGCGCAAGGCTTTTGCGCAGCCAGCGCTGGACTAAAGCACCTTTTGCCCATTGTCGAGCAGGCGCTTTACGCGCTAAGGTTCCGCTCCCCGACGCGCTTAAATCTGCTGTGCTCCGCCGCGCGGGGATCGCTGGCGGCCGGCACCCGTGACCTGACGAGTAAACGATGGCTGATTTACCGATCAACGACCTAAACGTCGCCTCTAACGAGACCCTGATCACTCCCGATCAGCTCAAGCGTGATATCCCTCTGAGCGATGCTGCCCTGCGCACTGTCACCAAGGGCCGCGAAGTCATTCGCAACATTCTTGATGGCACCGACCACCGTCTGTTCGTAGTGATCGGCCCGTGCTCGATCCACGATATCAAGGCTGCCCACGAATACGCCGATCGCCTCAAGGTGCTGGCTGCGGAAGTTTCCGACACCCTGTATCTGGTCATGCGCGTGTATTTCGAGAAGCCACGCACCACCGTGGGCTGGAAAGGCCTGATCAACGATCCATACCTGGACGACTCGTTCAAGATTCAGGACGGTCTGCACATCGGTCGTCAGTTGCTGCTGGATCTGGCCGAAAAAGGCCTGCCGACCGCGACCGAAGCCCTTGACCCGATTTCCCCGCAGTACCTGCAGGATCTGATCAGTTGGTCGGCCATCGGCGCACGTACCACTGAATCGCAGACTCACCGTGAGATGGCTTCCGGCCTGTCCTCGGCCGTCGGCTTCAAGAACGGCACCGACGGCGGTCTGACTGTGGCGATCAACGCCTTGCAGTCGGTCTCCAGCCCGCATCGCTTCCTCGGCATCAACCAGGAAGGTGGCGTGTCGATCGTCACCACCAAAGGCAATGCCTACGGTCACGTGGTGCTGCGCGGGGGTAATGGCAAGCCGAACTATGATTCGGTCAGCGTTGCCCTGTGCGAGCAGGCGCTGAACAAAGCGAAGATCAAGCCGAACATCATGGTCGACTGCAGCCACGCCAACTCCAACAAGGATCCGGCCCTGCAACCGCTGGTGATGGAGAACGTCGCCAACCAGATCCTCGAAGGCAACCAGTCGATCATCGGCCTGATGGTCGAAAGTCACCTGAACTGGGGCTGCCAGGCGATTCCGAAAGACCTCGCCGACCTGCAATACGGCGTGTCGATCACCGATGCCTGCATCGACTGGTCCGCTACCGAGAACACCCTGCGCAGCATGCACGCAAAGCTCAAGGATGTTCTGCCAAAACGCCAGCGCAGTTGATACACGTTTTACAGGCATAAAAAAACGCCGGGCAATGCCCGGCGTTTTTGTGTATGCGATTCAGATCTTGGCGGCGCGGCGCTGATGACGCTCCATGTAGCGCTCGACGTAGGAGCACGACGGGATCACCGTATAGCCCATTTCTTCGGCGTACTGCAGCGCGCTTTCGGTCAGCGCTGCGGCAATGCCACGGCCACGCAGGGCATTGGGCACGAAGGTGCGATAGATATCCAGGGTCTGTTTCCCCAGATCCATATAGGTCAGGTAGGCACGATGACCGTCCACATTGGTCTCGAACTGATGACCAGCCTGGTCATGGTGGATGGACAACGCCTCGCTCATCACTACTCCTCGCGGGTCTTGAATTCTGACCCCTACCTTACCGATGTTTTTCCGGCGAAGGAACATCTACGCCACCCCGTGCCTGATGGACACCGAGAAGAGCCACACCGATCTCGCGCAACCTGGCACCTGATAAATAGTAGGCACCATTGGCAAAAATGCTCAAGGTACGCTCGTCATCAAGCGGGTTGACGGGGGGTTGCTCCGATGGACGCAGGGTGGGCCTGGAAGAAGATCTTGCCAAACCGGTCACCTGAACATTGCCGGATGTTGAGACTTAAGACGTGCAGCCTTTTTTAAAGTCACCTCAACATGGACAAAGATAAGCGAAGCAGCACGCAAATTCGGAACAAAAGTGTCGACGTATTCATCTAGAAAGACTTTAGCCAAGACTGCAAAAACAGCACGTGGCAACGGGAACTTTTTCGCATTAACTCGCTCAGCTCGGGGCTTGTAGCTGTATATTTTTTAAACAGCGCAGTTAAAAGTTGCTCGAAAAAGAATCAACGCCTACAATTTTTTTTGCTTCTTGCCTTACGTCAGTTTACTTACTACAAGTAATGGGTAGTATGTACGCCGGCTATTTCCTCAATCGTGAGGAGACAGCCACTTAATTGAAAGTCCTTGAAGGGGAACACGATGAACAACGTTCTGAAATTCTCTGCTCTGGCTCTGGCCGCAGTTCTGGCTACCGGTTGCAGCAGCGCATCGAAAGAAACCGAAGCACGTCTGACCGCTACTGAAGACGCAGCTGCTCGCTCCCAGGCTCGTGCAGACGAAGCTTACCGTAAAGCTGATGAAGCTCTGGCTGCTGCTCAAAAAGCACAACAGACTGCTGACGAAGCTAACGAGCGTGCTCTGCGCATGCTGGACAAAGCTAGCCGCAAGTAATAATCCTTCGGGGTTGTTATCGAGCCGACCCGATTTTTCGGGTCGGCTTTTTTGTGCCCGATGCTTTTGCCCGGGCATTAAAAAACCCGCCGGCGCTGTACGCATCGGCGGGCCTTTAACCTCGACTTACTGCTGCAAGTCGATCGGTGTACTCGAAACCATCGGGGCCGAGGCACTCGGCGTGCCGATTTCCGTTGGCAGGCCATCTTCGGCCGCGACCACATCACGCACCACATCCCAGTTCACGCGCAGGTTGCTGGTGACGTCTTCACGCTTGAGCATCGCGTTGATCACTGCGGTGTGCTTGTCGACCACAGACGGGTTGCCCTTGTCGTCGATCGGCGTGTGCGCTTCCAGATAAACCTTGCCGCCACTGCTGCCGAACTTGTAGGCATCGTTGAGGATACGCACCGACGTGCCTACCGGCACCATGCCGGCCATTTCCAGCACGTTATTGTTGAACATGCGGAAGCAGCCGTGGCTGGTACGCATGCCGATACCGAATTTCTTGTTCGAACCGTGGATCAGGTAACCCGGCGTACCCAGGGTGAACTTGAACGGGCCTAACGGATTGTCTGGGCCGGCCGGCACTACGTTTGGCAGCGGATCACCGTCTGCGGCGTGTTCAGCCTTGATCGATGCTGGAGGCGTCCAGGTCGGGTTTGGCGTTTTGGCGATGATCGAGGTGTGTGCGATTGGCGAACCCCACCCCTCGCGACCGATACCCAGCGGGAACGTGTACACCACGTTGCGGCCTTTCGGGAAGTAGTAGAGGCGGTATTCGGCAAGGTTGATAACGATGCCTTCGCGCGGGCCCGGCGGCAGAATGAAGCGGGTCGGCAAGACGATTTCAGTGCCGGCACCCGGCAACCAGGCATCGACGCCCGGGTTGGCCGCGACCATCTCCGAGTAGCCCAGATCGTACTTCGTGCCCAGATCGGCGAAGGTGTCTTCGTACTTGGCTTTGATCACCTGCACCTGACCGATGATGTCTTCACCGGGTGGTGGCAGGGGAAACTCCAATGCAGCAACGGGACCGGCCACACACAGGGCGGCAAGTGACAGGCAGCGGGTGACGGCAGGAAAGCGCGGCAACATCCGGAAAATCCTTCGCATGATCAACAAGGGTATAAGAGCGCGATTGTACACCGCACTTTGAATATTCGGGGAGCCACGCCGATGGAGCGTGCTGAATGCGAAAAGATCGCAGCCTTCGGCAGCTCCTACAGGATTACGCGAACCCATGTAGGAGCTGCCGCAGGCTGCGATCTTTTGCTCTTAAAGCTCGAAACGCAGCTCTGGCCAGATCGGCGAGGTGCCGCGCTTCTGCGATTCCAGAATCGCCCGGCACAGCGAACACAGGCGCTGATCCTGAAACACCCGGCGATCAACGCTCGACCAGCGCGGTTGCGCCGGCAGCAAGCTGCCGCACAGGGTGCGATCAGCCGAGCCACCGAGTTCGAGTTGACGGGTCACCAGATGCACCCGCACTTCCTGGCAGGCGAACAGATCCAGCTGTTCGTCAGGCTCGATCAGTTGGTAGGCAAACAGGGACCAGGCAGAACGCGACATCGGGGGCTCCAGATAAGGGGGCGCCACATTAGCCGAAAGCCTGTCCTTAGAAAAGCCTCATAACAGCGGTTTTAGCGTCGGCCAGACATTTTCCAGCAACTTGCCCTGAGCCCCGGCTGCCGGGTGCAGACCATCGGCCTGCATCAGGTCCGGATGACCGCCCACACCGTCGAGAAAAAACGGCACCAGGGGGATCTTTTTATCGTCGGCGAGTTTGCCGTAGACCTCGGCGAAGGCATCGGTGTAACGCTTGCCGTAATTGGGCGGCAGTTGCATGCCGAGCAGCAGCACCTTGGCCCCGCTCTGACGAGAGCTGTCGATCATCGAGGCAAGATTTTGTTGCAATTGAGTTGGCGGCATTCCACGCAAGCCATCGTTGCCGCCGAGTTCGAGGATCACCAGCTCAGGCTTATGCTCTGCAAGCAGCGCCGGCAGCCGTGCCTGGCCTCCGGCGCTGGTGTCGCCGCTGATGGAGGCATTGACCACTTTGTCGTCGAAACCCTCCTGTTTGAGCCGTTGTTCGAGCAACGACACCCACCCCGAGCGGGTATCCAGTCCGAAACCGGCGCTGATACTATCGCCAACGATCAGGACAGTACCCGCCGCTGCGTTCTGGGCCATGCACATCAAGGCCAGGCCAGCACTCAAAAACCACACACGCATCGGATTCTCCATGGGCGCAAGCATTCTCACCGCGAAGAACCTCAGCAAAGTGGTTCCCAGCGCGGAAGGTGAACTGACTATCCTGCACGAACTCAGCCTGGAACTGAACAAGGGCGACAGCCTCGCCATCGTCGGCGCGTCCGGTTCGGGCAAATCCACCCTCCTGGGCCTGCTCGCCGGCCTCGACTTGCCGAGCAGCGGCGAAGTCATCCTCGCCGGCCAGGGCCTGAGCAATCTTGATGAAGACCAGCGTGCACGCATTCGTGCCGAGCATGTCGGCTTCGTCTTCCAGTCCTTTCAGTTGCTCGACAGCCTCAACGCACTGGAAAACGTCATGCTGCCGCTGGAACTCGACGGCCGCAAAGATGCGCGTGACCGCGCCACCGAATTGCTCCAGCGCGTCGGCCTCGGCCAGCGCCTGACGCACTCGCCGCGCCAGCTCTCCGGTGGCGAGCAGCAACGTGTGGCCATTGCCCGCGCCTTCGCAGCCGAACCTGACGTGCTGTTTGCCGACGAACCGACCGGCAACCTCGATAGCCACACCGGTGAGCGCATCAGCGATTTGCTCTTCGAATTGAACAAGGAACGCGGCACCACCCTGGTGCTGGTGACACACGACGAACGCCTGGCCCATCGCTGCCGGCGCCTGATCCGTCTTGAAGCCGGGCTGTTGGTCGCCCCTCTGGAGCCTTGATGGCACGTTTGCCGCTGTTGCGTCTGTTCAGTCTCGCCATACGCCAACTCATGCGCGATGCCCGCGCCGGGGAATTGCGCGTGTTGTTCTTCGCGCTGGTGGTGGCGGTGGCGGCAAGTACCGCCATCGGTTATTTCGGCGCCCGCCTCAACGGCGCCATGATGCTGCGCGCGACCGAATTTCTCGGTGCCGATCTGGTGCTGGAAGGCAGCTCTCCAGCCCGTGAAGAACAGATTCGCAGCGGCACCGAACTGCGCCTGAAGCATGCGCAAGTGGTGGAGTTTTCCAGCGTCATCGCTACTGACAATGGCATTCAGTTGTCGAGCATCAAAGCCGTCGACCGCGCCTATCCGTTGCGCGGCGAACTGAAGAGCGCGCCAGCGCCTTTCGCCACTGAAGAAACCGGTGGCGAACCGCAACCCGGCGAAGCCTGGGTCGAGGCACGCCTGCTGACTGCACTGGATCTGAAGATCGGCGACAGCATCGATGTCGGCATGAAGACATTGAAAATGACCCGCGTGCTGACCTACGAACCGGATCGCGCCGGCAACTTCTATAGCCTTACGCCGCGGGTCATGATCAACCTCGACGACCTCGCGGCCACCGGCGTGGTACAGCCCGGCAGCCGCGTGAGTTACCGCGAACTGTGGCGGGGTGAACCGCAGGCGCTGGAAACCTATCGGCAACTGATCAAACCCGGGCTCGCCGCGAACCAGCGGATTCAGGACGCCCGCGATGGCAACCGGCAGATTGGCGGTGCACTCGGTAAGGCCGAGCGCTATTTGAACATGGCCAGTCTGGTCGCCGTGCTGTTGGCCGGTGTCGCCGTGGCGTTGTCGGCTAACCGTTTTGCCAGTCGCCGCTTCGATGCCAGCGCCTTGCTGCGCTGCCTCGGTCTTTCGCGCCGGGAGACCATGGTGCTGTTCAGTTTGCAGTTGACCGTGCTTGGCCTGCTCGCCGCACTCAGTGGCGCATTGCTCGGCTGGCTCGCGCAGTTGGGCTTGTTCGCCCTGCTCCATGACTTGCTGCCAACCGACGTCCCGCCGGGCGGTCTGTTTCCAGCCATCGCCGGGATCGGCACCGGGTTGGTGGCGCTGGCCGGTTTTGCCTTGCCGCCGCTCGCTGCGCTGGGTCGCGTGCCGCCGTTGCGTGTACTGCGCCGCGACATGCTGCCGATTCCGTCGAGTACCTGGATGGTTTACGGCGCAGCATTGGGCGCACTGGGCCTGATCATGTGGCGCCTGAGCCTCGATCTGCTGCTGACGTTCGCTTTGCTCGGTGGTGGCGTGGTTGCCGCGTTGGTGTTGGGCGGTCTGCTGTTGTTGCTGCTGCAAAGCCTGCGGCGGATGCTCGCCCGTGCTTCGCTGCCGTGGCGGTTGGGTCTGGGCCAGTTGCTGCGCCATCCCTTGGCAGCGGCTGGTCAGTCGCTGGCCTTCGGCCTGATTCTGCTGTCGATGGCTTTGATTGCCCTGCTGCGCGGCGAACTGCTCGACACTTGGCAAAACCAGTTGCCGAAAAATGCGCCGAACTACTTTGCTCTGAACATCCTGCCAGCAGACAAACAGGCGTTCACCGATCATCTGATCAAAGTGTCCGCGCAAGCCGCGCCACTGTATCCGGTGGTGCCGGGGCGATTGCTCAGCATCAACGGCGAAGCCGTGCAGCAAATCGTCAGCAAGGATTCGGCGGGCGATCGAGCTGTGCAGCGCGACTTGAGCCTGACCTGGGCGGCGGATTTGCCGGCGGGCAACAAGCTCACTGCCGGTGAGTGGTGGAAAGATCAGCCAACCGACGGTGTTCCCGGCGTATCGGTGGAAGGCAAAGTCGCCGAAAGCCTCAAGCTCAAACTCGGCGATCACATGGTGTTCAGCGTCGGCGGCGTCAATCGTGAAGCGAAGGTCACCAGCCTGCGCGAGATCAACTGGGACAATTTCCAGCCGAACTTCTTCATGATCTTCCAGCCTGGTACGTTGAAGGATCTGCCGGCGACTTATCTGACCAGCTTCTATCTGGCCCCCGGTCATGACCAGCAGATTGTCGAACTGTCGCGCGCATTCCCGGCGGTGACCATTCTTCAGGTCGAGGCGCTACTCGAACAGCTGCGCAGCATCCTCGCCCAAGTCACTTTGGCGGTCGAATATGTGCTGTTGTTTGTGTTGGCAGCGGGTATGGCCGTGCTGTTTTCCGGTTTGCAGGCAACGCTGGATGAACGTATCCGCCAAGGTGCGCTGTTGCGTGCATTGGGCGCGGAACGGCAGTTGCTGATCAAGGCGCGGCGCATCGAATTCGGCCTGCTTGGTGCAGTCAGCGGATTACTCGCCGCGATCGGCTCGGAAGTGGTGAGTCTGGTGTTGTATCGCTACGCGTTCGATCTGCCGTGGCACCCGCATCCGTGGTTGCTGGTGCTGCCATTGATTGGCGCGGCGTTGATTGGTGGCGCCGGCGTGTTCGGTACGCGCCGGGCACTCAATGCAAGTCCACTGACAGTGTTACGTGAGGGTTGATAGACTCAAGCGGTCTTAATCACAAGAAGTTGCCATGAGCCGTTATCGCCCTCCCCGCACCGCCGGCACCGCGCTGATCACCCCTGAAGGTGAAGCGCGGATGCGCGCCGAATTCCATGAGTTGTGGCATGTGCGCCGCCCGCAAGTGACGCAATCGGTCAGCGAGGCCGCGGCTCAAGGCGATCGCTCGGAGAACGCCGAGTACACCTATGGCAAGAAGATGCTGCGCGAGATCGACAGTCGCGTGCGCTTTCTGACCAAACGTCTGGAAGCGTTGAAAGTCGTCAGTGAAAAACCCAGCGATCCGAACAAAGTCTACTTCGGCGCCTGGGTGACCATCGAAGACGAAGACGGCAAGCAATCGCGCTACCGCATCGTCGGCCCCGATGAACTGGATCTGAAACTGGGCCTGATCAGCATCGACTCGCCACTGGCCCGCGCCTTGATCGGCAAGGCGCTGGATGCAGAAGTCCGGGTGCAGACGCCGACCGGCGAGCAGTTCGTTTACATCGTCGCCATCGACTATCCGTAAAGCGAATCAGCGGCGGGTGATCAGGCCCTGCCGCGCAACGCGCACCAGTTGCTTGATCATCTCCGGCGCATCTTCAGCGCTCGGTGTCTGAATCACCGCGAGATCAAAACTGTCACTGGCAAAACGCGCCAGCGACTCGCCGTCTTCAACAAACTGGATCAGGAACGCGGCAGGACCGCCGCTGCGACGTGGCCAGCCATCGAGATAACGCAACAGTGTTGGCTGATGTTTGCCGCCAAGGAGAATTTTCGGGTTGCGCTGGGTGATATGCGCCGTGATCGGTGCGGGACGTGCTGGAGGGCGTAGTGCATTCATCGTGTCGTGTCTCTGCCTCAAAAGTCTGCATGGCAGGTGAGAGGCAACACCGAACCAGCGCTTTAGCGGTATTTCGAAGCCCTGTTCCGGCTTCTGACGGCAACTGTTGAAGTCACCTGGCGCCCCGCAAGTAGCTGTTTAAATCGGCGCATGGGCAACATCCTAGAGAACGTGACCGATCAGTGTCAAGAATCAGCCGCAACAAAAAAAGGCCCGCACAATGCGGGCCTGTTCCTTGAGCCAGAGCGCTTAACCGGCGATGGCGCGATCCACCGAGAGCTTGCCGGCGCCTTCGATCAGGACGGCGAGGCTGCCACCGAGCAGAGCCAGGGCGAACTCGTAACCGTTGTTGGCCATAAACAGACCGTTGCTGATATGTACGGTGAAGATCGCCACCAGCGACAGGAAGGTCAGGCCCAATGCTGCCGGACGCACCAGCAGGCCAATGATCAACGCCAGGCCAGCGAAGAACTCAGTACCGCCCGCCAATGTGGCCATCAGGTAGCCCGGGTGCAGACCGATGCTGTCCATGTACTGCGCCGTGCCTGCCAGACCATAACCACCGAACAGACCGAAAAGTTTTTGCGAACCGTGAGCCGCGAAGATCACGCCGACAGCGATGCGCAGGATGGTCAGACCGTAGCCAGCGCGAGTGAACAGTACTTTGTTGATCAGAGAGCTCATGGGCATTCCTTGTTTTTGCGAGAAGTTGTGTGTTGGTTGGCCGCTATATTAATCAATAAATTTCATGTTAAAAGCGCAAATATTTCGCCATAACAATCAGTTTATTAGATCATTTACGTGAGACGACTTTTTGTGCCCCGGGCTCCAACGACTCCCGCTCCCGGTCGAACGCCAAGTAATACTTGTTCACGCTATTAACATAGCTGACCGGCCCCATTCCTACCTGCTCCATGGCAATGCGCTCGACCTGGAAGAACCACTGGTTGGGATTCAACCCGCGCCGCCGGGCCTCTGCGCGCATGCCCTGCACGCGCTCGGGGCCGATGTTGTAGGCCGCCAACGTGAAAGCCATGCGTTCACGCTCATTAAGCTTGGGACTGTTGAAAAACTTGCGGCGGATCATCGCCAGGTACTTGGCCCCGGCCTGCACATTCGCATCGAGATTCTGAATGTTGTTCACGCCGACTCGCTGAGCGGCAGAAGGCGTGATCTGCATCAGCCCGGTCGGACCACTGCCGCTGCGGGCATTGGGTTGCAGGCGTGACTCCTTAAACGCCAGTGCGGCCAGATTCAGCCAGTCCATGTTCTGCGCGTCGGCATGCTTTTGCAGGGTCGGGCGCAGTTTTTCCAGACGCTGGCGATCAGCCTTGGCCAAGGGATAGTGGACTTGATAGAGACGACGATAGATGCGCAAAAACGCCGCATCTTCATTGGATGGCTTCTTGTAACCGCCGAGAAAGCGATCGATGCTCGCGCGCAACATCGAGGCATCGCGGCGTACGAACCAGTACTCCTCGCCCGGCTCGCTGATTATCAGTTGCCGGTCAAAACGCAGCTTCGGCAAGATCTTGCCCCAGCGCTCGGCGATAGGTTGCTCGACGATGGTCAGGTGGAAAATGCCACCCTGAACCATCTCCAGCACGTCTTCGACCGCCAGGGTCGGATCAACCCATTCGATCTTGATCGGCGCCAGTTTGTGCAACGCCAGTTTCTGATTGAGCTGACTGACCGCCTCCCCCGCCGCACTGCCGGTGGGCAACGCCAGGGTTTTGCCGGAAAGCTGCTCGACCTTGGTGTAGCGCCGCTCGCCCTTGATCCCTACCAACACCAGCGGCACATTGCTGGCAATCGGTTCGCTGCTGGCTACGGCATAGCCCGGTTGCAGATCGAGCAATTCGCCCGGCGCGACCAGATCACCTTCGCCACGTTGCAAGGCGCCGAGCAGTTGATCCTTGGCTTTGGGAATGATCTTGAGGGTGACTTCCTGACCATCGCGGGCGTGGCCATTGAGGTATTGCTCGAAGGCGCGCAGGCGATGGTATTCGACGCCGATGGCCTGGCCCTGGACTTCGCCGGAGCTGTTGCGGCTCTGATTGACCAGTACGCGCAACACGCGGCTGCTGCGAATCTCGGACAAGTCACGCACCTTGGCCGCCGGCACGGCTTGCAGTGGCCCGGGCAGGCGCGCGACCGCCGTCATCGGCAGTAGCAGCGAGCCACACAACAGGAGCAAAACCGAGGGACGAACCATCCACTCTCCGGAAAGAATACGGGGCGATTTCATCTTTAAAAGGTCGAAATCACCGACGAAAACAGAGCGCCATGAGCGCTGGCAACGTGCGAGAGACTGGCACAGTAATGGCACTTCTACCAAACCGGTCTGCGTCGCGGCATCAACAGACAGCTATAACTCGTTGTAGTTCTTGGCTTTTCTTATGAATCTACAGCTCTGGTATGCTTTCCGGCCTTCGGCCCGAGGTAGCAACCATGCAACTCATCGATATCGGCGTCAACCTGACCAACCCCAGTTTCGCCGACAAACATCAGGCCGTACTCGAGCGCGCCTATGCCGCGGGCGTATGCCAACTGGTGCTGACCGGCACCAGCGTCGAGGGCAGCGAGCAAGCCCTGGAGCTGTGCCAGCAACTCGATGAAAGCGGCCAGCGCCTGTTCGCCACCGCCGGTATTCATCCGCATTCGGCCAGCGACTGGAACGCAGACAGCGCGCGCCGCCTGCGCAATTTGCTGAAAGAATCCAATGTCGTCGCGGTAGGCGAATGCGGGCTGGATTTCAACCGGGATTTCTCCCCGCGCCCACAGCAGGAAAAAGTCCTCGAAGAACATTTGGCGTTGGCCGTTGAACTGCAAATGCCAGTGTTCCTGCACGAGCGTGATGCCAGCCAGCGCCTGCTGGAAATCCTCAGAGACTTCCGCGATCAATTACCCGCCGCTGTAGTGCATTGCTTCACCGGCGAGCAAAAGGCGTTGTTCAGCTACCTCGATCTGGACTTGCACATCGGCATCACCGGCTGGATCTGCGACGAGCGCCGTGGCACGCATTTGCATCCGCTGGTGAAAGAGATCAAACGCGGGCGCTTGATGCTGGAAAGTGACGCGCCTTACTTGCTGCCGCGCTCCTTGCGCCCGAAGCCGAAGAACGGGCGTAATGAGCCGGCCTATCTGACCGAAGTACTGCGCGAAGTGGCGCTGCATCGTGGCGAAACCGAGGAAGATCTGGCGGCACACACCACCGCGTGTGCCCGCGCGTTCTACAACCTTCCCGCATTGGCGTAAGCCACAAAAGATCGCAGCCTTCGGCAGCTCCTACAGGGCATACGCCATCCCAATGTAGGAGCTGCCGAAGGCTGCGATCTTTTGATCTCTTGACCCACATCAAATCGAGCCTTCTGCATAGCGGCACAATAATGGCACCTTGCCAAAACTGTTTCCGCTATCAGAGAAGACCTCCATGGGTGCCTGGCTTAGCAATATCTCGCTGAAATACAAATTCTGGGCGGTCAATGCGGTCGCCTTCGTCACCACCCTGCTGCTGGTGCTGTACGCCGTGCAGCTCGAACAACAGGCGCGCAGTCACGCATCACAGGCCTCGGCGCAAGCCCAAGCACAACTGCTTAAAGCCTGGCCGGTCGGTCAGCCATTGCCCAAGGCCGATCAGGTGTTGACCTTCAAACGCGGCGAAGCACCGCGCCTGAATGATCAGCCCTTGCTGGAAATCAATGACAGCAACGGCTGGAACGAGATCAATCACCTGCCGCTGTTCGGCGAAAATCCGTTGATGGGCGCCGAAGTGTTCAGCCGCGCCGATGGCCAGCAGGTCGCGGTGATTGCCTATGGTCCGAGCCTGAGCCAAGTGTTCAGCGAACGTTTCGCCAACTATGCGGTGGCGGTGTTCATCCTGATGTTCGCCATGCTGTGCGCCTCGCAACTGTTAATCCGCTTCCTGCTCAGCCAGCTCAACACCTTGAAAGACGTGATGCTCCACGTCGAGAAAAGCGGCGATCTCTCGGCCCGTGTGCCGCTGGCCGGCAAAGACGAAGTCGGGCAGATGGCCAATGCGTTTAACGCGATGCAGGCCGGTTACCAGCGCGTGGTGACGACCGTCGCCAACACCGCGCGGCAACTGGATGTCGGCGCGGCACGGCTAGCGTCGAGCATGAACGAAGTGCGCCACGGCATGCTCGGCCAGCAGAGCGAAACCGATCAGGCCGCCACCGCGATCAACGAAATGACCGCCACCGTTTACCACATCGCCCAGCACGCCGGCGCCACCCGCGACCTGTCGCAGACCGCCGATGGCCTCGCCGGCAGCGGTCAGCAAGTGGTCGCGCGGGTGCAGCAGTCGATTGCCGGACTCTCCAGCGGAGTGCAGCAGACGGCCGAGATGATTCAACGGCTGGCCGAGGACAGTCAGAAGATCAACGGCGTGGTCAGCGTGATTCACAGCATTGCCGAGCAAACCAACCTGTTGGCACTGAACGCCGCCATCGAGGCGGCCCGCGCCGGTGAGATGGGCCGCGGCTTTGCGGTGGTGGCCGATGAGGTGCGCAACCTGGCCAAACGTGTGCAGACCTCGACCGACGAGATCACCACGATGGTCTCGGCCTTGCAGGCCGGCACCCGCGACGCGGTGGATTTCATGCAGGAGAGTTCGTACAAGGCCGACGACTGCGTGCAGCAGGCGCAGGAGGCTGGCGCGGCGCTGGCGGAAATCACCGGCGCGGTGGCGCAGATGCGTGAAAGCAATACGCAGATTGCCGTGGCGGCGGAGCAGCAGAGTCAGGTCGCCGAGGAGATGAACCGAGCGGTGGTGAGCATTCGCGATGTGACCGAGAACACGGTGCAGCAGACTGTGGATTCGGCGACCACGAGTAATGAACTGGCGACGTTGGCCGGGGAATTGAGCAAGGCGATCGGTCAACTGAAACTCTGATGCCCCCTTCGCGAGCAGGCTCGCTCCCACAAGGGGATTTGTGTGCGCACCGATCCAATGTGGGAGCGAGCCTGCTCGCGAAAGCGTCAGCCCCGGCAACATCGAATCTTGCGATGACGCCTATCACTTCAATAGCCAACCTTGATTCGCCGCCCTCCGTGCCCAGGCCTATTCTTCAACCATGTGTTCAACAAGGATCGAGGAGTAGAAAACATGGGCAAACGTCATCCCAACCTTCCCGCGTGGCAATGGCGCGCGTACCCGGGCAATCATCAGCATCCGACCAATCTGGTGCTGCACCTGATTGCCGTGCCGTTGTTTATCGTCGCGTTTCTGCTGATCGTCTCCGGGGTATTCAGCCTGAGTCTGGCCAGTGTGGCCATCGGCGTGATCGGCATCATCGCGGCGCTGGGTTTGCAGCGCCACGGCCACAGCCTGGAGGCGCAAGCCTCCGAGCCGTTCAGTGATCGTAAAGATGCGATGTCGCGTTTACTGGTCGAGCAGTTCCTGACCTTCCCGCGCTTCTTTCTCAGTGGCGGCTGGTGGCGCGCCTGGCGTGAACGCCACCGTCGGCATTGAGTCAGGCGAAAATCGTAACGGTCTGGCGACTCATCGCAATCAACTCTCCTTCCGCGCTCCACAACTTGGCGGCGACATGGCCGTATCCATCGGCGGCATACTCGATGTCGGCCAGGTACTGGCACCAGTCCAGCGTGCTCAAGTCGCGTAGTGGCTGAACGAATTCGATGGTCCAGGTCAGCGTGCTGCCGGGTGCAGGCTTCTTCAGATACGGCAACAGCGCGGGCGGCCACGCATCGACCAAGGCCAGCAGATGCGCCTCGTTGACCGGTTCTTCTTTGACATCCCCACGCAAGCGCACCCAGCCGCCCATCAGCCGCGATTGCGTGCCGGTGAACGGCATGCCGCCGACACTCCAGCGCATTGCCAGATGACGCATGAACTCCGGGGTCACGCCTTTGATATAGGGTAATTCCTGGCATTCGTCCCAGTGTTTCATTGACGGCGCCGGATAGGCTTCGACTGCCACCTCCGACGGCCGCGAAGCACCGAAGCTGCCTTGAACGATCGTTACCACCTGACCATTCTGCATCGCCCGGCCCATGACCTGGCTGACGGCCTTGCCTTCGCGCAGTACATCGACTTCGAAACTCACCGGGACTTCAGGTTCGACAGGGCCGACAAAGGTGATCGCCAGCGAACGCACCGGGCGATCTGCCGGGACTTTCGCGCGCATGGCTTCGTATTGCAGCGCAGCCACCAGACCACCGAAACTGGCACGGCCCTGGCCCCATTCGGCAGGGATCGTCAGTTCCGGTTGGCGGCGGACCGCCTCAAGCAGATCGCTAAAGCGCATGGCAACCTCAGAAAACAAGAAAGGAATGCAGGGATCTTAACCAGAGCTGCAGAGCGCCGCAGCGTCTATTCCGGTCAAATGGGCTGACAGAAAGGCCTTAGCGTATTTCAAATACAGACACAAAACCCTGTAGGAGCTGCCGAAGGCTGCGATCTTTTGATCTTGTTGTTAAAAATCAAAATCAAAAGATCGCAGCCTTCGGCAGCTCCTACAGGGGATATCGCGGGGCTAAAGTTATTTGAAGCAGGCTGAACTGAGTTTTTCCAGCACGCGATCAGCCTTGCTTTCGGCTTTGATCATGGTCGCCTGCCAAGTGGCGACACAGGGCTGCAGATCCGCCTCAAGCTCAGCCTTCGCCAGCCACTGCCAGCAATCGTGCCAGTCGCCCAGCGCGCCTTGGGCAGACTTGAGGCGAGCCAGCGCCGCCTCGGGCAAGCGATCCAGTTCGGGATAGGCTTCGATGCCGTAGCGCACGCGCTTGATCAACAGGCGCAGGCGATGACGGTCGTGAGCGGGATCGTGCAGCGCCTCGTCGAGTTTCTGCCATTGCTTGCCCAAGCGTTTTTCGATGCGTTTGTCCAAGCCCTTGAGCAAGCCCTGACGCTGAGACGCGCGCAGAAATCGCGGGAAAGCGTCGAGAATCATCAACAGCGAAGCCACCTCGGCGCTCGCCGCCAGCGCCGGATAGGCCTCGGCCATTTGCGCCATGCGCCGTTGCGCGGCCTCAGGCTGATCATGCAGGAGCAGATACGCCGCGAGCACTTCGCGATCACGCCACGGCGTGGTCAATTGGCCGACCGCCGAGGCGGCATCTTTCAGTTGCTCGACCCCGGGCAAGCCACGCAATGGCCGCAACAGACTGCGCAAGCGCCGCACTGTGGTGCGCAGATCATGCAGCGCCTCGGGGTCGGTCCGTGCAGTGAGCCGTGCCTGACAGGCTAGCAGGCGCACTTCCAGACTCAGGACATGAGCCACCAACCGGTCAACCAACGCAGACATCACTTGCTCCTGATTCAAATGGCTTGAAGATCATTCTGCTGCCCAGCGAACGCAGCCTCCTTGCTTCACGTCAGCAGCTTAGCGGCCGGCGCGGGATTCGCGAATGTAGAAACGCGCCTTCTCGGCTTTCTTGCTGCAGCCTTCGAACCCTTCGAATTGCTGCTGAGTCTTGGCAGCGGTCAGCAGCGACAACGCTTTGGAGTAGCTGACAGTGCCGGCAAAGCCTTCAGCCTTGGCCAGATCCAGCTCATGCCAGGCCGCGTCGAGCTGGCTGCCGCAGCTGTCGCGGTAAGCGGTTTTACCGGCGCAACCGGCCAATGCCAGAGCCATCAACGGCACACAGATCCAGGCTTTCATCACTCACACCTCAAAATAGGTCAACAGTCGTGCAGGTAAGACGGTAAGGCTGCGAAAAAGTGCCTTGCCGGCGGGTGAAACCGCGCAACTGAGAAGGATAGCGCTGAAGGGCCATGCAGTAGCGAAAAAACGACGTCACCGGCGCACTCAACGACCTCGGCGATTGAGCCTGCCCGGCGATGGGTGCATTGTGGAACCTTGTCGGGAGGACGCTGGATGAAAAAAAAACGTGTCGCGCTGGTACTGGGCTCCGGTGGCGCCCGGGGCTATGCCCATATCGGGGTCATTGAAGAGATCGAGAAACGCGGTTACGAAATCGCCTGCATTGCCGGCTGTTCGATGGGTGCCGTGGTCGGCGGGATCTACGCCGCCGGCAAACTCGATGTTTACAAGAACTGGATCGAAAGTCTCGATTATCTGGATGTGCTGCGCCTGGTCGACGTGAGTTTTCGCCTCGGCGCGATTCGCGGCGAAAAGGTCTTCGGGCAGATCCGCAAGATCGTCGGCGAGGTCAACATCGAAGACTTGCGCATCCCCTACACCGCCGTCGCCGCTGACCTCACCAACCAGCAGGAGATCTGGTTTCAGGAAGGCTGCCTGCATCAGGCGATGCGAGCCTCGGCGGCGATTCCCAGCCTGTTCACCCCGGTGATGCAGGGCAATCGCATGCTGGTCGACGGCGGCATTCTCAACCCGTTGCCGATCGTGCCGGTGGTGTCGAGCCACTGCGATCTGATCATTGCGGTCAATCTCAATTCGACCAATCAGCGTCACTACAAACTGCCGGTGATCCAGCGCCCGGCCGCTTTTCGCTCACGCTTCGATAGCCTGATCAGTTCGCTGGGATCGAAGATGCCATTCCGCCGTACACAGGCCGAGCAATTGTTGCGGCTCGAACAGGAAGCGCTGCGCGCCGAAGCGGCGGACATCAATCCCTGGCTGGACGGCGCCGAGCCGGAGAGCCAGCAACCGGCAGCCGCGCCCGAGCGTGAAGGCGCACCGAAATCGGCGACCGGTTCATTCATCATCGATAACGTCGGACCGGCCTCGTTGCTGGACTTGATCAACCAGAGTTTCGAGGTGATGCAGACCTCGCTGGCGCAGTACAAGATCGCCGGATATCCGCCGGATATCCTGATCAATGTGCCGAAGCGGGTGTGCCGGTTTTTCGAGTTTTACAAGGCGCCGGAGCTGATCGCGTTGGGGCGCGAGATTGCGCGGGATACGCTGGATCGGTATGACAGTGAGCAGAGCAGAGAGCCCTGAAGTTTTCCGCAGTCTTTAAGGGCCTCATCGCTGGCAAGCCAGCTCCCACAGTGATCGAGGTGATACACAGATTTCAATCACAGCTGAAAAACCTGTGGGAGCTGGCTTGCCAGCGATGGCGTCTGCCGGGACAACAAATGGCTAAAGAGTGTTGTCACTCAACAGCCGATAGCCAACCCCCGCCTCGGTCACGATAAACCGCGGCCGCGTCGGATCATCCGCCAGCTTCTGGCGCAAATGCCCCACCACAATCCGCAGATAATGGCTGTCCTCGGTGTGCGTCGGCCCCCAGATATCCTTGAGCAATTGCTGCTGGGTAATCACCCGCCCCGGATGCCGTGCCAGTTGCGCCAGCACCGCGTATTCCTTGCGGGTCAGCGCCACTTCGACACCTTCGAGCAACACCCGCCGATAAGCTAGATCCACGGTCAGCGGGCCGAAGCTCAGCGCCGCCTGCTGCGCCTCCCCTGCCGGAGCCTGACGCAACAAGGCGCGGACTCGGGCGAGAAACTCCTGAATGCCAAACGGCTTGGTCACGTAGTCATTGGCGCCGCCATCCAGCGCCTGGACTTTCTGCCCTTCGCTGGCGCGCACCGACAGCACCAGCACCGGCGCCGTCGCCCACTCGCGAAACTCGCGCAGCACTTGCTGGCCATCCATGTCCGGCAGGCCTAAATCGAGCACCAGCAGGTCCGGTTTGTTCAGCGCCGCTTGCGCCAAACCCTCGGCACCGTTGCCGGCCTCAAGCACTTTATAGCCCTGTGAGGTAAGGCTGATACGCAGGAATTTGCGAATCTGCGGTTCGTCGTCGATGACCAAAATGGTCGTGGTCTGGCTCATGAATTCACATCAACACAAATGATTGGCAAGAGAGTAGCGCAGTCAGCTTCAGCCTTCATCGTCCATCCCCGGTTGCGTCTGCAACGGCAAGTGCAAAGTGATGCAGGTGCCGTGTCCCTCGATGCCGTCGGCGACGCTGATGCGCCCGCCGTGCGCGCCGACCATGCCCTGACAGATCGCTAGGCCGAGGCCCGTGCCCTGGCCGCCACGATCCCCTCGGGCAGCGGTGTAGAACATGTCGAAAATCTTCGCCCGCTCATCCTCCGGAATCCCCGGCCCTTCATCGCTGACCGAGAAGAAAATCTCTTGGTCATCCGCGCCTGCGCTCAGTTGCAAGCGACCGTGAGCGGGTGAGAAACGTGCGGCGTTTTCCAATACATTGACCAGCGCCTGCTCGATCAGCGCGGCATGCACGAACAACAGCGGTAACTCGGCCGGCACATCAGTGCTGACCTGCAACGGCGCGAGCACCGCGCGCAGGCGATTGAGCGAACTGCCGACGATATCGGCCGGCGACACCCAGTCCCGCGCCAGCTTCAGCGCGCCGTGGCCGAGGCGGGTCATGTCGAGCAGATTCTGAATGTAGCGATCGAGGCGCTCGGCTTCATCGCGGGTGCCTTCGAGCAGTTCACGACGATCTTCCAGCGGGATCGCTTCGCCGAGGGCCAACAGGCTGTCGATGCTGCCGCGCATGGCCGTCAGCGGCGTGCGCAAATCGTGGGATACGGAGGCCAACAAGGCACTGCGCAGTTGTTCGGTTTCACCGTGCAGGCGCGCGGCTTCCAGGTCATCAGCCAACTGCGCGCGCGCCAGCGCTTGGGCGAGCGGCTGACTCAATGCGGTGAGCAAGCGCCGACGCTGGCCACTCAAGGTCTGGCCTTCTTTGGCGCAGACACCGAGCAGCGCCAGCGGCCCGTCCTCGACCGACAGCGGCCACCACCACCAGCGTCCGAACGGCAGCGTGCCAGTGCCCATGCCTGCCGGTTGATCGTGTTGCCAGGCCCAGTCAGCGGCGGCGCGTTCGGACTCGGTAAACTCCAACGGCCCGCCGGTCTCGACCTTCCAGCCGCCCTGCCCGTCCCGGTTGAGCAGACATAACTGCAGATCGCTCCAGCCATTGAGGTGTTGCGCGGCAGCGCTGACCACCGCTTGGCGATCCGTCGCGGCAGTGAGTTTGCGCGACAGGTCGAGCAGTTCAGTGGTCTCTTCCTGGGTGTCGCGCAGGGCCTGCAATTGCCGACGCTGACGCGCCGCGAGGTTGCCGGTGAGCGCCGCCATCAACAGGAAAAACAATAGAGTCAGGACGTCTTCTTCGCGCTGAATGCTGAAGGAAAAATTCGGCGGGATAAACAGGAAGTCATAGGTCAGAAACGACAGCGCGGCACAGGCCAGCGCCGGGCCGAGACTGCTGCGCACCGCCACCAACAGCACCGCCGCAAGGAACACCAGCGAGATGTTCGGCAGCGGCAGCACGCTCGACACTGCCCACGCCAGGGCGGTGGCCAATACGGTGGCGACCAGCGCCAAGGCATAGTCGAACCACACCAGGGTCAGCGCGTTGCGCGGGCGCGGTTGATGCTGTTGCTGATCGCTGTCGAGGACGTTGATCTCCAGCCCGTGAGCCTGACGCAGCAGGCGCGCCGCGAGTCCGCCGCCGAATAGACGCCGGCGCAGACGTGGCCGGGACTGCCCAACCAACACCAGGCTCGCACGGCGTTCGGCAGCGTGCTGGATCAGGGTTTTTGCCACCTCACCGGCGCGCAGCAACACCACTTCACCGCCCAGGCGCTCGGCCAGTTGCTGAGCGCTTTGCAGGCGCAGGCGCGATTGCTCGTCGCGTACGCTGCCGTTATCGACATGCACCAGACTCCACGGTAAATGCCGGCGCTGGGCAACGCGACTGGCGTGGCGCACCAGGCGTTCGGCCTGCGCATCACCATCGACGCCGACCAGCAAGCGCCCGCGCACTGCCGGGGCGGCCTGACCGAGTTGGCGATAGCCTTGGGCGAGATCGTTATCGACCTGTGCGGCAGCGGTTTGCATCGCCAGTTCGCGCAATGCGGTGAGGTTGGTCTGGGTGAAAAACGCATCGATCGCCGCACGCGCCTGCTCCGGCACGTAGACCTTGCCTTCACGCAAGCGCTCGAGCAATTCGCGCGGCGGCAGGTCGATCAGCAGCAGTTCGTAAGCTTCTTGCAGCACCCAGTCCGGCAGGGTTTCGCGCACTTGCACGCCGGTGATGCCGCGCACCTGATCATTGAGACTTTCCAGGTGCTGGACGTTGACCGTGGTGAACACGTCGATGCCGGCGGCGAGCAGTTCCTGAATGTCTTGCCAGCGTTTCGTGTGGCGACTGCCGGGGGCGTTGCTGTGGGCCAGCTCATCGACCAGCACCAGTTTCGGTTTGGCCGCGAGAATGCCGTCGAGGTCCATTTCTTCGAGCATCACGCCACGGTATTCCGAGCGCACCAACGCTTGCTGCGGCAAGCCGCCGAGCAGCGCTTCGGTTTCGGCGCGGCCATGGGTTTCGACGACGCCAGCGATGACTTTCACGCCTTGGCGCAATTGCGTGTGGGCGGCCTGGAGCATGGCGTAGGTCTTGCCGACACCGGGAGCGGCGCCGAGGAAAACCTTGAGCCGGCCACGGCCGTCACGGGGCAGGTCTGCTAACAGCGCGTCGGCGCGGCCGGAGTCGCTCATGCTTGATGTTCTCTCTTGCTGATAGTTATGCGATGTTCTTTCGGCCCTATTCGCGAGCAGGCTCGCTCCCACATTTGGAACGCATATTCCTGTGGGAGCGAGCCTGCTCGCGAATGGCCGCGCCGCTGATTCAGAGTTTTTCCAGTGCCATATTCAGCTCAAGCACATTCACCACCGGCGGCCCCACCAGCGGCTGTTCGATATGCGCATCGAGCAGTTGCTGAAGAGTCGATACCGGCAAGTTTCGCGCTGCCGCAACTCGCGCCAGTTGATAGGCAATTGCCGCCGGTGGCAAGTGCGGATCGAGGCCACTGCCGGAGGTGGTCAGCAGGGCCAATGGCACTGGGCCTTGGCCGGGAACCTGGAGTTTGTTGGCGTCGTCGATCACGCGGGTTGCCAGTGCCGGATTGCTCGGGGCCAGGTTGCTCGCGCTGCTGGAAACGGTCGCAAACGCACCGGCGGAGGGACGTGGATGAAACCACGCATCGCCGACAAAATCCTGCGCGATCAGCGACGAGCCGCGGACCTTGCCGTCGGCGTCTCGCACCAGGCTGCCATTGGCTTGGGCGGGGAATGCGACTTGCGCAACACCGGTCACCACCAGTGGATAGGCGACACCGGTGACCAGGGTCATCAGCACCAGCAGGCTCAGGGCCGGACGTATCATTGTGGACATTTCAAGATCCTCGAATTCGTTGGGCAAACTTTTGCGGGGTGTCAGGGAGATCTTTTCCCCCTCACCCCAGCCCTCTCCCCCAAGGGGGCGAGGGGGAAAGGGAGCCGATTTCCATGCTTTTCAAAACTTGCGTTCGGCTCGGTATTTCAAGTCGGTGCAGCTCTCGTAAACACCTCGGTCAGTCCCCTCTCCCTTAAGTTCGCGAAGGGAAAGGGAGCCGATCTTTGTGCAGTTCAAAAGCTGAGTTCGGCTCGGTATTTCAGGTCGGTGTACCTCTGTTGAACCACTCGGTCAGTCCCCTCTCCCTCTGGGAGAGGGTTAGGGTGAGGGGCTTTTTCCGGCCTCACACCAGATGCAGCGCCGTGAGCAACATGTCGATCGCCTTGATCCCCACGAACGGCACCAGAATCCCGCCCAGTCCGTAGATCAGCAGATTGCGTCGCAGCAACGCTGCCGCACTCGCCGCCTGCACGCGCACACCGCGCAGCGCCAGCGGAATCAGCACGACGATGATCAAGGCATTGAAGACGATCGCCGAGAGAATCGCGCTCTGCGGACTGGTCAGTTGCATGATGTTCAGCACGCCCAGTTGCGGATAGATCGAAGCGAACAGCGCCGGCAGAATCGCGAAGTATTTGGCCACGTCGTTGGCGATGGAAAACGTCGTCAGCGCACCGCGTGTCACCAGCAACTCCTTACCGATCTGCACCACGTCGAGCAGCTTGGTCGGGTCGCTGTCGAGGTCAACCATGTTCGCCGCTTCGCGTGCAGCCTGGGTGCCGTCGTTCATCGCCATACCAACGTCCGCCTGAGCCAGCGCCGGCGCATCGTTGGCACCGTCACCGCACATCGCAACCAGACGACCATCGTTCTGCTCGTGACGAATTCGCGCGAGTTTCTTCTCTGGCGTGGCTTCGGCGAGGACGTCATCAACGCCTGCTTCAGCGGCGATGGCAGCGGCGGTCAGCGGGTTGTCGCCGGTGACCATCACGGTACGAATCCCCAGTTTGCGCAGTTCGGCAAAACGCTCACGAATGCCGGGTTTGACCACGTCCTTGAGATGGATCGCGCCAAGCAGTTTGCCTTCGGCGCAGACCAGCAACGGCGTGCCGCCGCTCTGGGCGATCTTGTCGATTTCCCGCGACAGGGCCGGAGCCAGATCCGAGCGCTTTTGGCCGAGGAAACTCAGCAGCGAATCCACCGCACCTTTGCGGTAGACACGACCTTGATAGTCGACGCCGGACAAACGGGTTTCAGCGCTGAACGGCACAGCGGTCAAGGTTTCCAGCGCCGGCTCAGGCTGCGGGTGCAGACCACGCAGGTATTCGACGATGGATTTACCTTCAGCGGTTTCGTCAGCCAACGAGGCGAACAGCGCGCCTTCGGCCAGCTCGCGACCACTCACACCCGGCGCGGCATACACCGCACTGCAACGACGGTTACCGAAGGTGATGGTCCCGGTCTTGTCGAGCAGCAACACATGCACGTCGCCCGCCGCTTCCACCGCACGACCGGACTTGGCGATCACATTGAGGCGCACCAGACGATCCATCCCGGCGATACCGATGGCCGACAGCAGACCGCCAATGGTGGTCGGAATCAGCGTGACCAGCAGCGCCACCAGAAACACCAGCGGAAGGCTGCCGTTGGCGAAATGGGCGAACGGTTGCAGGGTCACGACCACCAGCAGGAAGATCAGGGTCAGGCCGATCAGCAGAATATCCAGCGCCACTTCGTTCGGGGTTTTCTGGCGTTTGGCGCCTTCGACCAGCGCAATCATGCGATCGAGGGTCGACTCGCCCGGATTGGCGGTGATCTGCACCAGCAACCAGTCGGAGACCAGTCGCGTGTTGCCGGTGACGGCCGAACGGTCACCGCCGGATTCGCGAATCACCGGCGCCGATTCACCGGTGATCGCCGCTTCGTTGACCGCCGCGATACCTTCAATGACTTCGCCATCACCGGGGATCATCTCCCCGGCTTCGACGCGCACCACATCGCCTTTGCGCAGACTTGCCGCTGGCACCACTTGAAAGCTGCCGTTAGCCTGTTTACGACGTGCGCTGAGGCCTTCGCTGCCGGCCTTGAGGCTGTCGGCACGGGCCTTGCCGCGACCTTCGGCCAAAGCTTCAGCGAAGTTGGCAAACAACACGGTGAACCACAACCACAGGGCGATTTGCGCGGCCACGAAGGTCGGTACATCGGCGTCAGGAATGAAGCACAGCACGGTGGTGAAAATCGCGGTCAGTTCGACCACCAGCATCACCGGCGAACGCTTCAGTTGCCGTGGGTCGAGCTTGACGAAGGCTTGCACCAGCGCCGGCCGCCACAGGGCCGAGATCGCGGTTTTCGGTGCTTCTGCCGACTTGATCGGCTCTGCAGGTTTTGCAGGAACGTGCATATTCATGATGGATTCCTTAGAAGCCCATACTTAAATGTTCGGCAATCGGGCCGAGCGCCAGAGTCGGCAAGAAGGTCAGGCCGCCCACCAGCAAAATGGTCACGGTCAACAGGGTCACGAACAGCGGGCCATGAGTCGGGAAACTGTTCTGGCCGATCGGTGCGGTTTTCTTCATCGCCAGACTGCCAGCCAGAGCCAGTACCGGGAGGATGTAGCCGAAGCGACCGATCAACATGCCCAGGCCCAGCATCAGGTTATGGAAAGGCGTGTTCGCGCTCAGGCCACCGAACGCCGAGCCATTGTTGGCGCTCGCCGATGTGTAGGCGTAGAGCAACTGGCTGAAACCGTGCGGGCCAGGGTTGCTGATGGTTGCCGCGGCACTGGGAACCGCTGCGGCAATCGCACCGAGCACCAGCACGCCAACCGGCATCACCAGCAAAGTCACCACCAGCAATTGCACTTCGCGCGCCTGGAGTTTCTTGCCGAGGTATTCCGGCGTACGGCCGATCATCAGACCGGCGAGAAACACCGCGATCAGCACGTTGAGCAACATGCCGTAGAGCCCGGCACCGACACCGCCGAAGATCACTTCGCCGACCATCATGTTGACCAGCGCGACCATGCCGCTGAGCGGGTTGAGGCTGTCGTGCATGCCGTTGACCGAACCGTTCGAGGCGGCCGTGGTGGTCACCGACCACAGCACGGTAGCGGTGGTGCCGAAGCGCGCTTCTTTACCTTCCAGCGGCGCGGTCTGTTCGACAGCAGCGTTGTTCAGGGTCGGGTTCGGTTGATATTCAGCCCACAGCGAGGTCGCGCCGCCGATCAGGAACAGCGCGAGCATGCAGGCGATGATCGCGCGGCTCTGACGCAGGTCCTTGACGTAGTGGCCGAAAGTGAACACCAGCGCCACCGGAATCAGAATGATCGAAGCGACTTCGAACAAGTTGCTCCACGCGGTCGGGTTCTCGAACGGATGCGCCGAGTTGACGCCGAAGAAGCCACCACCGTTGGTGCCCAGTTGCTTGATCGCAATCTGACTGGCCGCCGGACCGAGCGGGATCACTTGATCAACGCCCTGCATCGTCACTGCGTTCACATACTGCGCGAAGGTTTGCGGTACGCCCTGCCAGACCAGATACAGCGCCAGCAGCAGGCACAGCGGCAACAGGCCGTAGAGGGTGGCGCGGGTCATGTCGACCCAGAAGTTGCCGAGGGTTTTCGTCGATTTGCGGCCGATGCCACGGCACAGTGCGACCAGAACGGCGAGGCCGGTAGCGGCGCTGACAAAGTTCTGCACGGTGAGGCCAACCATCTGGCTCAGATAGCTGAGCGTCGCTTCACCGCTGTAGGACTGCCAGTTGGTATTGGTCATGAAACTGACCGCGGTGTTGAACGCCTGGGTCCATTCCTGGCCGGGCAGATTTTGCGGGTTCAGCGGCAAGTGATCCTGAAACAACAGAATCGCGAACAGCAGCAGGAAACCGGCGAGGTTGAATGCCAGCAGCGCCAGCGTGTACTTCTGCCAGCTCTGCTCGGCGTTAGGATCAACCCCGGCGATGCGATAGCAACCGCGCTCGACCGGGCCAAGAACCGGCGTCAGCCAAGTCCGCTGACCTTCCATCACCTTGTAGTAGAAGCGCCCGAGGAACGGCGCCGGCAGCAAGACCACCGCAAAAAACGCGAGGATCAGCCAATAGTCATAACTGTGCATAGCCGCTCCTAGTTCCGATCCGCGCGCAACAGCGCAACCAACAGATAAATGAACAGCCCCACTGCCAACAGCAGTGACACCCCGTCCAGAACGCTCATGGAAGATCTCCGTGTTACGGCGTATTGCCGCGTGTGGAGGCATTGTCGGAAAGGAGGCTGTAAAGGAACGAGAGCGAGGGGTCTGGCTGGGCATAAAGAAAGCGTAAAGAGTGGGTTTATGCCGGCGTTACAGGTGGGTTTTGCGCCGTATGGGCAGGCCTCTTCGCGAGCAGGCTCGCTCCCACAATTTGAAATGCATTCCCCTGTGGGAGCGAGCTTGCTCGCGAAGACGGCATAACGAACAACATCGCACTCAACTGGCGCACAAAAAGCAGCTATCCCACCGCGAACATCCCCGATACGACAGCTTTCAACTCATTACGACTTGTTTCACAGCAATGGCACGCCCACTGCACACGCCCTCCCCCGAGCTTTCCAAACCGTTCAGGGAGCAAACGCATGAACACACAACTCAAACCCACACTGGGCACCTTGCACCTGTGGGGCATTGCCGTAGGGCTGGTGATTTCCGGGGAATATTTCGGCTGGAGTTACGGCTGGGGTGTGGCCGGGACGCTGGGTTTCCTGGTGACCTCGTTCATGGTCGCGACCATGTACACCTGTTTCATCTTCAGTTTCACCGAACTGACGACCGCGATTCCTCATGCGGGCGGGCCGTTTGCCTATAGTCGTCGAGCGTTTGGTGAAAAAGGCGGATTGATCGCCGGGCTCGCGACGCTGATCGAATTCGTCTTCGCGCCACCGGCCATCGCGCTGGCGATTGGCGCCTACCTGAATGTGCAGTTTCCGGCACTCGATCCGAAGCATGCGGCGGTCGGCGCTTACATCGTGTTCATGGGGCTGAACATTCTCGGGGTGAAACTGGCGGCGACCTTCGAGCTGGTGGTCTGCGTACTGGCGGTGGCCGAGTTGCTGGTGTTCATGGGCGTGGTCGCGCCGGCCTTCAGCTTCAGCAACTTCGCACTGAATGGCTGGGCCGGTTCGGATGTGTTCGGTGCGCCAGCGATTGCCGGGATGTTCGCCGCGATTCCGTTTGCGATCTGGTTTTTCCTGGCGATTGAAGGCGCAGCGATGGCTGCCGAAGAAGCCAAGGATCCGAAACGCACGATTCCAAAGGCCTACATCAGCGGCATCCTGACGCTGGTGTTTTTGGCCATGGGTGTGATGTTCTTTGCTGGCGGCGTGGGTGACTGGCGCACCTTGGCAAACATCAACGACCCGTTACCGCAGGCGATGAAAACCGTGGTCGGCGATAACTCCGGCTGGCTGCATATGCTGGTATGGATTGGCCTGTTCGGGTTGGTGGCGAGTTTCCACGGGATCATCCTCGGCTATTCACGCCAGTTCTTCGCCCTCGCCCGCGCCGGCTATCTACCGGCCTCGCTGGCGAAACTCTCGCGCTTCCAGACGCCGCACCGGGCAATCCTTGTCGGCGGCATCATCGGCATCGCGGCGATTTACAGCGACGGCCTGATCAACCTCGGTGGCATGACCCTCACCGCCGCGATGATCACCATGGCCGTGTTCGGCGCCATCGTGATGTACATCATGAGCATGCTCAGCCTGTTCAAACTGCGTAAATCGGAACCGAATCTGGAACGCACCTTTCGCGCGCCGTGCTATCCGCTGATTCCGCTGATTGCATTGGTGCTGGCGGTGGTGTGTCTGGTGGCGATGGCGTGGTTTAACACGTTGATCGGCTTGATCTTCCTTGGCTTCATGGCGGTCGGTTTCTGCTACTTCCTGCTGACCGGACAACTGCGTGCCGACGCACCAGCCGATGCGATGCTCACCGGCCTGTAAAGACCCGTCTCCTGTAGGAGCTGACGAGTGAAACGAGGCTGCGATCTTTGCTTTTCAAGATCAAAAGATCGCAGCCTTCGGCAGCTCCTACAGGGATTTCGGGTGTACCGGGTGCAAGCGGCCTAGAATGGAACCACTGCGAGTTCACTTCGCTCAAACGTGGTATGCAGCGTCGCACGGCGAAATCCTCGTCCGTCGACCTGCCCTTAAGGAGAGCCGTTATGCCTTGGTATGCCTGGTTGATTCTGGTCGTTGCAATCGGCTCGATCGTGGGTGGATTAATGATGTTGCGCGACACCGCCAATAAGGTCGATCTGACCGATGAAGAACGCCGACGCGTTGCCCAACGCAATGCCGAAGCGGACGCCAAAGACGCCCAAGACCGCTGAACACAACCCCGCCTGATCGGCGGGGTTTGCGCTTTTTATAGCCATTGGAGCTATCTGCACGCTTTTAAGAAGTAGAAGTACAGTCACCATCTAATTTTCCTTGGTTAAGATGGGGACATTGTTGCGGAGAGTTCCAGATGCGTTATTCGCAGGACCATAAAGCCCAGACCCATAAGCGCATCATCAAGGAGGCTTCGGCACGCTTTCGCAAGGACGGAATCGGCGCTACCGGCCTGCAACCCCTGATGAAAGCGCTGGGTCTGACCCATGGCGGTTTCTACTCACATTTCAAGTCCAAGGACGAGTTGGTCGAGAAGGCCTTGCAAGAGGCCGGCAACCAGGTCGACGGGTTATGTGCCGAGATTTTTGCCCAGGACAACGCGCTAGATGTGTTCATCGAGACGTATCTGTCCGAATGGCACCAGACATCGCCAGATGAAGGCTGCCCGCTGCTGACCATTTCTTCCGAGTTGGGGCTGCGCGGGCAACCGAGTCCCACCAGTGACGTGGTACTCAACGCACGGCTGGAGCAGATCGAAAACAGCCTCGAAGGCGAGAACTGCGCTGACCGCGCCATCGTCATCATGTCGACCCTGGTCGGTGCACTGCTGCTGTCGCGCAGTGTCGCGGATGCCGGGTTTGCGCAACGCATCCTCGATATCACCCGCGATCACCTCAAGAACCGGGACTAAGCCTGCCAGCGCTTGAACAATACGCTGGCATTGACCCCGCCAAACCCGAAACCATTGGACAGTGCATATTCGATCGGAATTGACCGCGCCTCGCCATGGACGATATCCACACCGGCACTCGCCGGATCCGGGTTGTCGAAGTTTAGCGTCGGCGGCACCACCTGATCACGGATCGCCAATAGAGTGAAAATCGCTTCAAGCCCACCGGCAGCGCCGAGCAGATGACCTGTGGCCGATTTTGTCGACGTCACCGCGATTTTATTCTCTTCGCCGAAAACACTTTTGATCGCCGCCAATTCACCCAGATCCCCGACCGGGGTCGACGTGGCGTGGGCATTGAGATGCTGCACCTGATCCGGCTCGATACCCGCCTGCGCCAATGCCAGCGTCATCGCCCGACGTGCCCCACTGCCATCTTCCGGCCCGGCCGTCAGGTGATAGGCGTCGGCGCTGGTGCCATAGCCGACCAGCTCCGCCAGCGGCGTCGCGCCACGCGCCAACGCATGCTCCAGGGATTCGATCACCAACAACCCCGCGCCCTCGCCCATGACGAAACCGTCGCGCCCGCTGTCGAACGGCCGCGAGGCGCGCTGCGGGGTGTCGTTGTAACCGCTCGACAGTGCCCGCGCTGCCGCGAAACCGGCCAGACTGACGCGGTCGATGCAGGCTTCCGCACCGCCACACACGGCAATATCCGCTTCGCCGGCGCGGATCAAGCGCGCCGCATCGCCGATCGCTTGGACACCCGCAGCGCACGCCGTCACCGGCGCACCCAAAGGCCCCTTGAGGCCGTGTTGAATGGACACGTGACCTGCCGCGAGATTGACCAGAAACGACGGGATGGTAAACGGTGACAAACGCCGAGGACCGCGACTGTCGGTCGTGCGTACGGCGTCAGCAATCGCGCCGAAACCACCGACACCGGAACCGATGATCGTTGCGCTACGCTCCTGACTTTTGCTTTCTGAAGGATGCCAGTCGGCCTGCTCCAGCGCCTGTCGGGCAGCCTCCATGGCGAACAGAATGAAGCGATCCATCTTCTTCTGCTCCTTGGGCGGCGTGGCGCGATCCGGATCGAAACCTGCTTCAGCGTCCTCTTCCAGCGTCGGCACCGCGCCGCCGACTCGCGTGGGCAAATCAGCGACCGTTGCCTCAGGCAAGTTACGCAAACCAGAACGCCCAGCCAGCAAACGCTGCCATACGACTTCGAGATCGCTGCCCAAGGGTGAAACCAGGCCCATGCCCGTGACGACTATTCGACGCGAATCCATACTGTGGTGACCTCTGATCAATTCAATTGCCGGACTTATAGCGTTGCGCAGCAGCACTGCGGGAAAGGTTCGGCGCCATGACATGGCGAGCCGCAACAAAGGCGTGCCATTCGCCTGCGTCAGGCAGCGAAGGAATGGTAATCAACTCGCCCTGATCCAGACCGGCCAGCGCCGCATCAACCATCTCGCCCGCCTCCATGACCATTTCTGCCGGAATGCCACTGGCATCGATACCGGAACGCTCCCAGATTTCGGTGCGGGTCACACCCGGCAGCACGGCCTGGATCTGCACGCCGGTGCCTTCGAGTTCAGTGTTCAGCGACTGCGTCAGGCTCAGTACATAAGCTTTGCTGGCGCTGTAAGTAGCGTTGAAACGTTCCGGAAACAGTGCCACCACCGAGGCGATATTGATGATCGTGCCACGCCCGGCCTTGGCGAAACTGGCAGCAGCCGCCGATGCCAGGCGCGTGACGGCGGTGATATTCAACTGGATCAACCGCTCCAACTGATCCATGTCGGCGTTAGCCAGTAAACCGTCCGACGCCACACCGGCGTTATTCACCAGCAAACTGATGCTGGAATCGCTGCGCAGGCGTTGTTCGAGTTTGAGTACATCATCCTTTTGCGTCAGGTCTGCTTTCAGCACTTCGACCTGAACGCCATGGGCATCACGCAACTGGCTCGCAGCACTTTCCAGACGATCCTTGTCACGGGCAACCAGCAGCAAATCAAAACCACGCGCCGCCAGGCGCTGAGCGTAAATCGCACCGATTCCGGACGATGCGCCAGTGACGAGAGCAGTACCTAGAGATTGTGCGGAATTCATGAGAATGCTCCTGGAATGCTTGATGAAGGGAGTTGCCGATGAGATGTGTTGGCTCGACGCAGCGGCAAATTATTATAGGCATAATCCAAACGCAATATGATAGCCGTAATTTTAAATCGGCGGACTGCTGCCCTCTCTTCCACTACCCGCAGCCATGCGCTGCGCAAGTAAAAAAGGCCGGTCAATGACCGGCCCCCTTGGCATTAAACACTCAGCTTAGTTGACTTCCAGCTTGTCGCGATTGCGATCCAGAATCGCCTTACCGATACCCTTCACTTCCAGCAACTCATCCACCGACGCAAACGGCCCGTTTGTTTCACGATAAGCAACAATCGCTTTGGCCTTGGCCTCTCCGACTCCCGCCAGTTCCTTTTGCAGCGTTGCCGCATCGGCATCGTTGAGGTCGACTTTTGCGCTTTGGGAAGGTGCAGTTGTCTCCATCACCAACGGCGCCTTGGGTGACTCCGCTGGCGCAACAGGCGCGGCAATAGCGGCGATCGAGGCGCTGGTGAGGAAAGCAAAGATCAGAGAATAGAAGTAACCGGTACGCATTAGTGACGCTCCATCATCGTTTGAGAAAGCAGCTTTTCCGAAGCTGCTCTCCAAACTTAGGTCATGGTGGAGGGATGTCAAAAATGCGTGCGTTACAGGATGTGAAACAATCAGGGTTCGAGACGACGCTGCTGGTAGATCCAGTCGACGATCTCGCCATCGGGGGTATAGCCGCTGACGGTTTCGCGCAATAACTGGCGAACGCGCGAGTAATCATCCTCATCAACCGCCGCCAACAAACTGGCCAATCTAACCTTTAACACTTCCCAAGGTAGATGATCCTCATTGGCCGTCATGATCATCGGATGCGGTGTTGCAGCGACGTTGTCGCCGATCAACAGCTCTTCATAGAGCTTTTCACCTGGACGCAACCCCGTGAACTCGATGGAGATGTCGCCCTGCGGATTGCGATCGGAACGAATACTCAAACCGGACAAGTGGATCATCTTCTCTGCCAGTTCGACGATTTTCACCGGCTCGCCCATGTCCAGCACAAACACATCGCCACCCTGCCCCATCGAACCGGCCTGAATAACCAGTTGCGCGGCTTCGGGGATGGTCATGAAATAACGGGTAATCTTCGGATGAGTGACGGTCAGCGGCCCGCCGGATTTGATCTGGCTGTGGAACAGCGGAATCACCGACCCGGAGGAGCCCAGCACATTGCCGAAGCGAACCATCGTGAAACGGGTTTTGTTAACCCGGGAAACTTTTGCATTGTCTCCGAACAATACCGGCGCGACTTCACGACTGAGCGCCTGAAGCGTCAACTCCGCCAAGCGCTTGGTACTGCCCATGACATTAGTAGGCCGCACCGCCTTATCGGTCGAGATCAGCACAAAATTTGCTACGCCGGATTGCAAGGCAGCCTGAGCAGTATTGAGCGTCCCGATTGCATTGTTCAACACACCCTCGGCGATGTTGTGTTCGACCATGGGCACATGCTTGTAGGCGGCCGCATGATAAACCGTGTCGACCTTCCAGGTTTTCATCACATCGAGCAATTTATCCTGGTGGCGTATGGACCCGAGTATGGGAAGCAATCGAACCGGAGCCGACTCTCGAGAGCTGCGCTGCTCCAGCTCTGAAAGAATGTTGTAGAGATTGAATTCACTGTGTTCGAACAACAGAAGCGCGGTTGGCTCCAACGCAAAAATCTGCCGACACAACTCCGAACCGATCGAACCGCCGGCACCTGTGACCATGACAGTCTTGCCTTTGATACAACGCTCCAGAAGATCAGGCTGAGCTGGAACGGCATCGCGCCCCAGCAGGTCCGCAATATCGACTTCCTGAATATCTTCGACCTTGACCCGGCCACTCGCCAGATCGGAAAAATTCGGCACACTGCGAACATGCAGTGGAAAGCCTTCCAGCAAGTTAAGAATTTCCCGGCGCCGAGCACGAGTCGACGATGGCAACGCGAGAAGGATTTCCTGCGCTCCTGTGACGTCGATCATCTGCTGAATATGCTTGGGTTTGTAAACCTGCAGGCCTGAGATCGAGCGATCGGAAATACCCGGGTCATCATCGATAAAGGCAACAGGGCGCATAACGCGCCCCATACGCAGTGCGGCGACAAGTTGATTGCCTGCAACACCTGCGCCGTATATCGCAACTTTGGTCAGACCATCGTCGCGGCTGGCAAAAGGAACATGCTGCGCGGCTGTAAACCAGTCCCCCATGAAGTATTGCCGCATACATAGCCGCAACCCCCCAATGATGACCAGGCTCAACCACCAGTAATTGAAAATGATCGAGCGAGGCACAACCGCTTCGTGATTGCTGTACCAATAAACGACAACCGCCAGAATCAGCGAAGACAAACTGACAGCCTTGATAATCGCAATCAACGCGTCATTGCCAAAATAGCGCATGACGGCACGATACATGCCGAAGCGAATGAACAATGGAATGGCCACAACAGGGGCGCAGACGAATAGCCAGAAGTGGACTTTGAAGGGGTTGTACATATCATCGATACCCAAGCGCACGATGAATGCCAACCACAGGGCCACCCAAACCAGAAAGATGTCTGTGCCAACCTGTATCAGTCGTTTGCGCCGCCGTGGAAGTCCAACGAGACGCTCTCTGACTTTATCCATTAACTCTTCAAGCACCTCAGTTTCCCTCTTTCAAATGCTGATCACCGTAATGAATCACCACAAGCCGGCATCATGACTCTAAACCTAGATGACAGAATTGTTTTCTTTTCCATCATCAGCGGTCTTTTCAAGCTCCCCTGCATGAAACCTGATCGCGAGAAAAACCAGCGGGATATAGGCTAAAAGTACACCCCATACGCCGCCAAGCCCAAACCGTGTAACACCTACCGCAATCGGCAACAGCCAGCATAGATTGATCAAGCCTGTTGCCAAGGTTACGGGCAAATGCCGGCCAAATTGCCTGGAAGCAAACTGATAGGCGTGGCTTCTGTGAGCCTCATACAGTTTGTCTCCTCTGAGCAGGCGCCGGAACAACGTGAAGGTGGCATCCACGATAAACACACCGAGCAGGATGAGCCAGCCCCAAAATAGTGAAGGATCATGCCACGCAGCCTGCAGAGAAAGACCGCCCAGAACAACGCCAAGAAATCCGCTACCCGCATCACCCATGAAAATTTTTGCCGGCGGAAAATTCCAGCAGAGAAAGCCCATCACCGCCGCAGCCAACATCAACGGAGCCCAGATCAACGCTGCTGCATCGACAAGCCAATACAACACACACGCCCCAAGACAAACACAAACCGCCTCGACACCTGCGATGCCATCGATGCCATCCATGAAGTTGTAAAGATTGAGCAGCCATACGAGATAAAACAGTGCCAAGAAATGACCAAAGATACCCAGATCGACCTGCGCTCCGAGTACCTCCACCACGGGCATGCCGCCCATCCAGAACAACAGCCATCCCGCAGCCAGAAAATGCCCCAGCAGACGCCAGCGCGCCGCGATATGGCCGTGGTCATCCATGAAGCCAATCACTGCAACCAGACTTCCAGCGCCGGCAACAGCGAGAAAAGCGCTACCCGAAGTAATTCCGACGCCCCATAACACTACTTGCGCAAAAACAAATGCGATCACTATCGCTACGCCACCGCCACGAGGAGTAGGCACAGAGTGCGAACTGCGCGCATTCGGAATATCCATCAAACTGCGCGCCAACGCGTAACGGCGTAACGCCCAAGTGAGGGAGAAGGATAGGCAGAGAACGACGGAAAGGAACCATCCATAAGTCATGATTTGCGGGTTTCCAGAAAATGCTGTGCGGTCAGGCCTAGGCCCTTATCGACACTGATGGGCGGGGTCCAACCCAGTAACTGTCGATTTTTACTGATATCGACCTGCAGAGAGCCGAAAAGCCGCTGAGATATAGACCGCCGTCCTACCAATGCCAACAGCCGCTCCATTATCCATACCGGAACAGGCAAGAGATAACTGGTCTTCCCCAACGCTTGGCCCAGCTTGCGCAACAGGTCACTTGTAGAAACATCTTCGCCATCGCTCGCCATAAAAGTTTGATTGGCAGCACCCGGATGGTCGGCACAGGTCACGATGAGATCCACAAGATTGCCTACTGACACCAGACTGCGGCTATTACGCACTGAGCCAAATGGCAACGGAACACCACGATCCAGCCATTGCATCATAGTGAGAAAATTAGCTTTCACCCCCGGACCGTAGACCAGAACCGGGCGAATAATCACCACTTCCATATCCGTAACCTGCGCCAGTCGCTTCAAGCCCTGCTCGGCTTCAAATTTGGAAATGCCATAGGCGTCAAGTGGTGCAGGCACATCATCGGCGTTAAAAGGAGTGCCTGGAAAAGTGCTCTCTCCGTTCACTTTCACCGAACTGACGAAAATAAACCGTTTAACTCCTGACGCTGCAGCCTGACGAGCGAGATTCAAAGTCGCGTCGACATTGATTTCCCGGAAGGCAGCCAAGGGATCGACCGCGACTTCGTCCATGACGTGAACGCGCGCTGCCGCATGAACGACAACATCAACTTCTGTCAGGACGCGACTCCAATCGTTAGCCCCACTGAGACCTTCGAAGGGTATAACGTCCACGCCTGGAGCATGCTCATGAGTTCTGGAACGCATCGGCGCGACGACAGAACAATCCGATTCCAGCATTAGCCGATCTATAAGTGCTCTCCCCAGAAAACCATTACCGCCGGTAATCAGGAATGTCTTGGATCTCATGAAAGCACCTTGAGCTAAGAAATCAATGCTTGCCTGTCGACAACAGCCTCGTTGAAGCGGCAAATGGATGCGTGACTGCAGCAACCATGGAGATCGCTTCGTCGAGGGATATGCGAGTGGCAGTCTATTGAATTACGCGATTCTTGGCCACTTCAAAGCAGCAGGAAAAGACAACTTGCGCCACGTCATAAAAACACACCCTGAAACCCGCCTTCATTGAGGCAAAATTCACTGCTGCATTTTGCGCGGCTTACAGACTGTTAACAAACCAAGTTCTTTGGCAAACTCACGCACACACTCTGCAACAAGCAATATTAAATGAAACAAACTTTGCTTGAGAAAAACCTGCGCGCAAGTAGCCAGACAATAAAACGAAAAAAATCGACTCTAATTATCCGCAAACATCCGCCAGACAAGGCATTGTCCTGACAGCCCATTAACATGGGTTGCGAAAAGCTTTATAGCAACGAGCGATAAATATCAGCGTAAGATTGCGCCATCAAACTTGAGGAAAACACCTCCTCAAACCGGCGTTCGGCGGCCAAGCCCATCCTGGCAGCTGTCGCAGGTTCGCTCCACAGCCTTGTCATAGCCTGTGCCAATGCAATGGAATCCCTGGGAGGGACGACCAATCCGGTTTCTTCGGCAATATTAATGTAGGTGGTGCCCGAGCCAATTTCACAAGAGATCATCGGTTTTCCGTACATAGCCCCTTCGAGCAGGGAAATTCCGAAAGACTCCGATCTCAAATGCGACGGAAAGACAAAAGCGTAGCAAAGCGTCAGCAGCGCAGCCTTGTCTTCGTCAGGTAACAACCCCAGAAAATGCACGTTGGGCACACCCGCTTCCGCGGCTTGAGCCTTGAGTTCTGCCTCAAGATGCCCGCCTCCAAGAATGGCCACCGGTAACCCGGTCGCCCTGGCTGCCTCAAGCAAGTAATCCAGGCCCTTGTAATAACGCAGGGCACCTACAAAAAGAAAAAATCGCTCACCCAACCGGTCTCGCCAGAATGCCAGTTTCTCTGCAGAAGGGACGGGATAAGTCGAGCGATCCAGACCGTAAGGAACAACACGTACCTTATCTTCAAATCGTGTCAAAACCGGGCTGCTGGCCAGATAATTTGGCGACGACGCGACAATACAGTCGACACTGGACAAGAAGCGATTCATTAGTGGCTGATAAAGTTTGAGCAGCGTTTTTTGCTTGACGATATCGGAGTGATAGCTGACCACACTGGGCTTGCCGACTCGACTCGCAAAATGAACGAGATCCATGTAAGGCCAAGGAAAATGGTAATGAACAATATCCGCTTCTCGAGCCAGCTCGATGAAATCCCTGAGCGCCGAAAACGAGAATCCCGTAGAAGCAACGTGAAGATCCAGTTTTGAGCGATGGGTCAGATGATGCGCAATCGGTTCATTGCGTGCAGCCCCTCGCTCACTGAGATAGAGCACCTGGGACTCGTACCCGTGTTGTAAACCACCTTCGGCAATCTGAAAGATGACTTGTTCGATGCCCCCCATTGTCTCCGGGTAATAAGTCTTGAAGAAGTGCAGAACCTTGATCATCGCCCGTCGACCACCTTCTGATAAACCTCGAACGTTTCTTTTGCGCACCGCTCCCAGGAAAACTTCGCTGCGTGCAGTAATCCCTGTTCAATGGCACTGGCGCGCCACGCCTCATCTTCAAGGCCTCGGCGCAAAAGCTCAGTCAACGCCAGCGTGTCCGTTGCTTCGCACATAAGTGCCGCATTACCGGCAACCTCTGGCAGGGAAGAACTGTTGGAGCAAACGACGGGAACGCCCGAACTCATAGCCTCTAGCACAGGTAAACCGAAACCCTCGTACAACGAAGGGAAGGTAAATAGCCGCGCACCGGCAAACAACAGAGGCAAGTCTTCGCTGGGAACAAAACCGAGATAGTAGGCCCAGCCCTCGCGACGTGCGCTTTCAAGCCGGTTATGAATATCCTCGTTTTGCCATCCATAGTAACCCGTCAACACGAGCGGCCAGCGCTTGCGCAGCTCCAGTGGCAGACGTGAATAAGCATTGAGCAAGGTATCAATATTCTTGCGCGGCTCGATGGTACCCACAAACAAGCTGTAGCCGCCCACCTCAAGACCATGTCGCGACAGAGTCAACCGAAGGTCGTCCGCGGACCGAGGATGAAACTCGGCAGAACTGGCCAACGGCACAGTGTGAATCCGCTCAATAGGCCAGGAAAAATAGTCGGACAACTCTTTACGCGTGTATTCAGAGTCCGTTATCAAAGCATCAGCCCTGACCAACGTCGTCTTGAGCTCCTTCTGCAAATAGCGCACAAGTTGCGGCGCATGACAGTGGGACCACGTAAAGGGAGAAAGATCGTGAAAGGTAGCAACACTGCGTCCGGCAAACGGAGGCAGATAATAATTGGGGCTGTGGTAAAGAAATTCACCATGACCTTTAAGCGCTCGCTTCCTGAGCAATGGCATCAGCAAACGATAGGCCTCAACCGCCAGGAAATTCTTCTGAACGGCTCGCTTCAGACCATAACCGTTACCCGACGTATCGGAAGCAGCAGGCAACGACGGTAGAAATCGCCGACCTGCAAAAAACTGCAGGTCAGTAATTTCACGATTCTGCTGCAGTCGCAGCGCCAACTCATAGGTGTAGCGACCAATGCCGGTCAGTGGAAAACGGACCGGCTCAACAGAAAGAATTAACTTCATTTATCAACCGTCAGCATCCAGCTCAGGGTTTCGCTCAAAGGCGCCGTTGCCCATCCGGGAACCAGATCCCGCAGCTTCGAGTTATCCCCGCACAAGGTTTTCACCTCGTTGGCGCGAACAAACGCTGGATTCACGTCGACTTCGATGTCATGCCCAGTCAGCGACTTGCACAACTCGATGACCTCTCGAAGTGAGTGCGTTTGTCCCGAACTGACATTCACGATCTGCCCCAAAGGTTTCGCGTCGATCAAACCACGATAAGCCTTGACCAAAGCCCGAACATCACTGAAGTCGCGCCAAACGTCGAGGTTACCCAATTCAATCCTTGGCGCCTTGCGCAGGAAATGGGAGACGATTTTCGGCAACAGGAAGTTCTCGGCCTGCCCAACACCTGTGTAATTGAATGGCCGCGCGATAACTATGGGAAGACGATCCATCCAGAGCTTGGCCATGTACTCCATGGCCAGCTTGCTAACGGCGTAATCGTTGGCAGGAGCCGGCACTGTAGCTTCCGACAACATGCCACCTGATGCATTGCCATAGACATTGGCGCTGCTGGCAATCAGAACGCAATCCGGAGCCTTCCCGCTAGCAGCAATAGCATCCAGCAGATTACGCGTGCCTATCAAGTTGACCTGATAGAACGCATCCGCCGCACCATGTCCGACAAATGCCAGAGCTGCAAGGTGCACAACGACATCCGGCTGAATCTTTGCCAGCAACGTGCGTAGACCAATACCGTCAGCCAGATCGACTTGATGATAATTGTGATCGTCGGAGGGTTGACTGCCCATCCCGACAACTTCGTAGCCATGAGCTTGCAACTCAGCCGCCATGTAGCGACCGGTAAATCCATGAATACCCGTAATCAGCGCACGTTTGCCAGCATTGATCATCAGAAAGAGAACCCTTGCTTGTTACGGCGCAGGTCAGCCTCGACCATCATGCGGCAAAGCTCTTCAAGCGAAGTTTTCGGTTCCCAACCCAACACTTCCTTGGCCTTGGCCGGGTTGCCGATCAGCAACTCAACTTCGGTAGGACGGTAGAACTTCGGATTGATGGTAACCAGTACCTTGCCGGTAGCAGCATCAGTGCCCTGTTCGGCTTCAGCAGTACCCGACCAGGAAATAGTGATACCAGCGGCCTTGAACGCCATGGATACGAAATCACGGACGGTCTCGGTACGATTGGTCGCCAATACGAAGGTATCCGGTACGTCGGCCTGCAGCATGCGCCACATCCCTTCTACGTACTCCTTGGCAAAACCCCAGTCACGTTTGGCATCGAGGTTGCCCAGCTCCATTTTATCGAGCAGACCGAGCTTGATCTTGGCCACGGAGTCAGTGATTTTGCGGGTTACGAACTCACGACCACGCAGAGGCGATTCGTGGTTGAACAAAATGCCGCTGGTCGCAAAAATACCGTACGACTCACGGTAGTTGATGGTCATCCAGTGAGCGTAAAGCTTGGCGACACCGTAAGGGCTGCGCGGATAGAAAGGCGTGCTCTCGACCTGCGGAATAGCCTGTACCTGACCAAACATTTCAGAAGTCGATGCCTGGTAGAAACGCACCTTTGGATTGACGATGCGGATCGCTTCCAGAAGGTTCACGGCACCAAGGCCGGTGATTTCGGCCGTAGTGATTGGCTGCTCGAACGACACGCCCACAAAGCTCTGCGCGGCGAGGTTATACACCTCGGTGGCTTCAGTGGTTTGCAGCAAACGGATGCTGGCAGAGAGATCTGTCAGATCATATTCGACCAAATGCAGGTTAGGGTTCTGCTGGATACCCAGCTCTTCGATACGCCAGAAATTGACAGAACTGGTACGACGGTAGGTACCGTAAACGGTGTACCCCTTCTCCAGCAGCAGTTCCGCCAGGTAGGCGCCGTCTTGACCGGTAATGCCAGTAACGATTGCTTTCATGCGAATCCTCTAAACTCCATTTGAACGTTGTTGATAACAAGAAAAAATCTAGCCTGGCAATGCGGATGAGGCCAAGACTGTGCATTTTTTTGCGGAACAGGAGAATAGTACCCCATGAACCGCCATTTGCCGCCCCCTGGGCGACTTTTTAGACGCTTGGATTAACCTGCCCGGGGATCCTGGCGAAAGTCATCGGCAAGCCTGCAAGCCAAATTTTTCGCGAGCTCGCGCAATTCAGGTACAGCTGTGGCTTCCCATAAATCGGCCTTGAGCATCGGCCCTATATAGGAAAGCCATGTTGAAACATTCCCGTCAGCATTTTTAACCGCCAGGCGTTCATCTACATGCAAACCCAAACCCAGTAAGTCTGGCTGGAGAAGTCCTTCATCGCGTAATTGGGTAATCAACCGATCATCGACATACCGTAAATTCGAATTGGGCCCGGTACAATTGATAACCTGCCCGACATCGACATATTCGGTCTGATCGCTACCCCGTCTCTGAAAGCTCACACGCACGCCCTCGCCTTCAGGGCTCATGTCCTTGATTCGCCCTGCCAAGGAAATGATTCGTCCGCTGCCCAGAGCCTCTAGAAAGCGCTCATGGGTCTCAGGGGCAACACGATGACGATGCACATCCCAGTAGGGTTGCAGGTGGCGCAGAAAACGGCGTCGCTCGATCTCCGGCAATCGAGCCCAAAGCGCTGGCGTTGCGGGACGCAAGGCTGCAATGAAATCCCTCCAGTCCCGTCCTTCAGCAGCACCCGCTTTAACAAGACTGCGAACTTCGCGAAGATAATTGCTCGCTGTAGGCTCCACGCCAAACAATCGCTCGCTGATTCCTGCATTCGACGCCAGTCCCTTACCATGAGGGCGATGAGCCAATGGCTGCAAGCCACGGCGCGACAGCATGTAGATTGGGCGTGAATTGCGCTGATCGATGTTGAGTGCTACATCCAGAGCGGTCAGCCCGGCACCTATAAGAAGGACGGGCTTGCCTGCATCGGGTAACAGACGTTCACGATCCCAAGGATCCTGCTGATAGCAGCCAGCGGAGATGGCAGGTGCAACACATTGAGGATTCAGTGGGGCAAAGTGTCCAAATGCGAGTACGACGTGATCTGCACGTAATTGCTCCCCATCTGCCAGTTCTACGATCACGCCCTTCTGACCAGACCTGAGGCTGCGCACCTCCGCCGCCAATCGCTGAAGCGAAGTGTCTTCTGCACGCTCCACGGCCGAATCCAGCAAGAAAGACAGGTAATCGCCGTAAAGCTTACGAGGCACAAATGATGAGCCCGAAACGCTCCGATCGGTTTCCTGGCAAAACTTTTGAAAAGATTCAGGTTCATCTACCAAAGCTGTCATGTTGCCAACCGGAACATTGAGCAGATGCTGAGCACTATTTGTTCCATACGCCAGGCCACGAGCCATACCGCCTGAGCGGTTGATCAAAATAACTTGAGCGCCAGGCGGGCAATGCTTCAAAAACTGAATGGCCGTTACTGTCCCACTAAAACCTGCGCCGATAATGACGAGAGTCTTCATGCCACTACCCGCTGATTCAGACAGTCGAGAATTTTCGCCACGCAGGTTTCCAGATTCTCTTCCAGAGTATTGACACGAACATCGGGATTCAGCGGGCTTTCATAGGCCGAGTCGATTCCCGTGAAGTTCTTGATTACGCCGGAGCGAGCCTTCCCGTATAGGCCTTTTGGATCTCTGCGCTCACACTCTGACAAGGGAGTGTCAATGAAGACCTCGATAAATTTTTCATCGCCGATCACATCGCGAGCCAAGGCACGATCATGTTGAAATGGGGAGATGAATGCAGTGATCACGATCAGGCCGGCATCCATGAACAATTTGGCCAGCTCTGCAATTCGACGAATATTTTCCTCCCGGTCAGCATCACTGAACCCAAGGTCTTTACACAGACCCAGACGTACATTGTCGCCATCCAGCAAATAAGTATGTCGACCACGCTCGACCAGAGCCAGCTCCAGCGCGTTTGCGATGGTGGATTTGCCAGCGCCACTCAACCCGGTCAACCATAAAGTGATCGGCTTTTGCGACTTGACCAGCGCTCTCGTTGAAGCGTCGACAACAGACGCCTGGAAAACTAAATTTTTATTGGACACACCGGTACCTCGTATCACTGACATCTCAGATTATCATTGAATTCGCGTACTCACGACAGCGGCGTCGGAAGCGACCTTTCACCCCGCTCCAACCCACCGCCAAGATCTCCAAGACAATAGAGGATAACCCCGTCGTACCACTGATCGATTGAAAGGTGGGCGCCGAGCGTCACTCGAGACGACCCGGCGGGTAACATTTTGTAATGCACTCGCCGAATACGGGAACTTACTTTAGCTGGCCAATTTCAACGCGCATCAATCAATTGACAAGCAAATCTTCTTGGTTCAGTTCGAGAAATGCATTCAATTCCGCCGGTGTACCTAATACATGGACGTCATTAACAGCAAGATCAGTTATAGAAATTTTCCGGCCTTCGGCAATCAGTTGTCGATAAAGTGGCGCAATGTAACGCTCGCCGCGAACAAGATTTTGGGAGTCAGCAAAGAAACGGTCATAGGCTTTCTCATAGTCTTCAGCTCGTGAAAACCAGTACAGACCGATTGATGCGAAATCCGAAATACGCTGCTTTTCAGCCAAATCGGTAGCCCACTGATCATCGCCCAATTTTACGAAACTCCAATGATCGCCCGGAACCTGGAAGCACGGAACCCATCCATCAGCACCCTCACGAATAGACTCTGGGAGCAAGGCGCGTGGATTAACGTACGTATCGATATTATAAATAAGCAGAGGATCCTCCGGCCGCCAGAATTCACGTGCCAGATACGCACTTGTCGCTTGGCCATCAGTTACCTGCCCAATCTCGATAACGTGCACATCACGAAGCCCCATTGCCTCGCTCTGCCTGCGAACGTAATCAGCCGAGTTATTTTCTTCAAGGCATACAAAGATCACACGGCAATCGGTTGTAAGAAAATTCCGTAAAGAAAGCATCGACCAATCGAACAGACTTTTGCCGTGCGCGGGGATTTCATACTTTGGTACCGTATATCCAGCCTCATAGAAGCGCGATCCGCGGCCCGCCATAGTAATAACAATATTCACCGACATCTCAGACTCCTACTCCTGCCCCAGCAATTTATGGATTTCTTCTTCGGTCATGTTGAGGAACTCGTCCGGGCGCACAGATCGATCATCAATATAGAAGCCGCGTTTTCTCGGCCAAGGCTTGCCAAACAGAATTTCGTCGTAAGGAACTTCCCACTTAGCGAGCCACTCGAGAAGAACTGGTGCAGTATGTTTATTAATAAGCGCCAGATTACCCTTATAAGTGTTCATATTACGCGCAGTGAACAGTAAGATTCGATAACCTTTAGCCTGGTATTCGCGAAGTTTAGCCAGCATGGCCTGATCGGGAATCAGATCTGCGTACGACTGATTCGCCGTTTTAATTCCACACAGCGTGCCGTCAATATCAACGACCAATACACCGTCGACGCTCTCAAACTCTTGATTCACTTTCAACCTCATTGAGTATGTGGTGAGCGTTCAGCAGGAAAGCAATCACCTTGTTTGGATAATCTATGTGCAGCGGCAGCATCGACAAAAACAATGATGCTTCGCCCAGACGCATGACGCGAACGTCGTGGCCTGCCGCCTTGACTCGCTGAACAAAGACAGGTTTCAGGACGGCGTGATTGGTGTGTTTAAAACTCAGCAACAACTGATTACTGTCGGTGAAACCTACATTGTAGAGACCATTGTTAATAAAATCGTAGTCGCCCAATGCGCTGTGCGACACCTTGCACAGATCATACAAAGGGTGTGTCCACAGCCCCTCCTCCGTCAGCGCCCCTTTAGGGTCGATCAGCTTTAGCAGATAGCGTTGTTGATCATAAAGTATATTGGAGAAGCAAGGGTCACCGTGCCCGACCACACGGTAATCAAATGCAAATCCTTTCTCGAAGCGTTTGTAGAGCTTCACAAAACGCTCTAGCTGGCGTGAAACATCCAGTTCAGGAGTAGCGCTAGCAGCCAAACGATTGATCCGCTGTCCCTCCTCCATCGCAAGAAACTGCTCAACCCGTTTTTCAAGTTTATTAACGAACAGTTCTCGCGCCGTGGCAGCCGACTGCTCCTTAGTGCAGGTTTGTCTTGAGCGCTCCGCGAGAAAAAACAGCAGACGGTCAACAAAAGAAGTGAACGTATCGGGCTCAAAAGCGCCGTGAACCCATTGCAAAGCAGTATCTGCCAAGTAATAACGCAGCATTTTGTAAGATGCGCGATCACCATCATCCTGAAAATCAAAAGGCTGTATCAGCCAAGGCCGCATGCCTTCGGGAGCGAGGCTATAAAAGGAATACTCCGCGCGCATCTTGGTCTTGTCAGTGGATCGCTTCGTGTAGTAATACGCGTCCATTTGCATTTCGTTGAAATGGCGCGTTGCTGTAGAACCGCTGGTGTAAGAAAGGAAATCGCGGATCTTGCCTAAATCCAGGGGTTCGACCGACTGCAAACGCTGAGCGCCCTGCCACGCCCTATCCCATGTATGAAGAGGTGCCGCCAGAAACGCCGACCATTGGTCGACCAACATGTGGGCATTGCGCAGAAATACCAGCATCGGTTTGTACAACGTATCGGTAAAGTCCTCTTCAGCATACGGCAGGCGCTCTATCAACTGGGTGAGGCGTTCAGATTGTGAAAAGCCGGCACGCCCGGCGATAACGCAGACAGATGTATCCTCACTACACGCTTCCAGTGTAGAGCGCAGCGCGACAAGATCATCTTCATTCTGCAAACGAATCACACGTGATCGACTCCACGCCGGCAGCGCGGTAAGGAAATGTTCGATCAGTGGTCGGCGCTTGAAGACGATATCACCGAATCGGCGGGAGCCAACCAAGCTGCGCACTTCACCAAAGGCGAACTCGCGATCATCAAGGATAAGCAATAGTTTGGTATATGCTTCAGACATCTCGGGTCCTTAGAATTTTGGAGCGCGCCGGCAACGAAACGACGAGCAGAAATACCAATGTCAACGCCACCAGACCCAGCGACTGGTAGAGACCGAAGGCATTCGAGACTCCCCCGCCGCCGGGTAAGCTCGCCAGCAAACCGGAGGTGAACAGCGCCGCGAGATCCGGATCTCCGATCCCAAGCTGGTTAATAAATAAAGACAACGCCAGAATCTCGACAGACCAGATAAGTACAGAGAGCAGCAGGAAACCTGACACACGCCCCTCGACGGACTTATAGATCGCGACTTCAAGCCTGCGTAATACTTGGCTCGCGCGTAGCACGGTCAGTCCGCGCGGCGTGTAGCTAGTCAGTACAAGATGACGATTCAAATATACAAAGATCTTAGCAACAGCGAAGAACCCCAACAGACTCAAACCACTGGCCAGTACAAATAATACAAAGACAGTGCGCATTGCGGGCACGACTTGAATATTAAAAATGTACAACCCCAGAATAAAGGCGGAGATCACCACTACATCTCCAAAGCGCTCCGCCAACCATACCGCCAGCGCCTTCTGCCGTTTCCCGTACACATGAAAAAAGGAAGCAAGGCGTAAAATCTCGCCCAGCTTGAATGGCAGAAAGCTACTTGGAAAAGCTGTCAATGTATGCGCCGCAACCAGAGGAAACGCCTTATCGCGATCATCAAGCGTCAACAGCACCAGGCGCAGCATACGCAATACATGTGAGCCGAGATAAAGCAGAGTAATACCCACCAGACCAGCCCACTGTGTCTCACGACCAAAACTGGCGATATCCGGCGCACGTAACCACAGCCAACCCATCACCACGATCAGCAGCAGTCCGAAGTAGACCTTCAAGCTTTTACTCATTGGAAGCTGAGCCTTGGCTATAGCGAATTTGCCCCGTGTAAGAATCAAATGCCCGAGAGCGCAGTTCTGTAGAAACAAAGCTATCGCGGCGCATGCCAAATCCCGCAAGCAACCTCAAGACTTTAAATGCTTGACGGAACAATCTGACGTTCGATATCTGGTCGTCTTCTCTCCAACTGATGGGGAAAAAACGCACTACTTGCTTGCGCTGATAGCTTGCCAACAGCATCACATAATTGAACGTCAAGTCGTCAGGAAATGCTTTGTAGTAGAAGTCACGATACGCCGCCACACGATAAAGGTTCAATCCAGATCCCAAATCATAAATAGCACGCATTGTGACCATGGAAAACAGTGCGTTATAAACCCGATTACCGAATGTACGGAACCAGGAATATCCTTTCAAACGGCTACCACGCATGAAACGTGCACCTAACAAGCAATCAACACCTTTATCCAACTCTGATTCGAGCTGAGGCATCAAATCACGAATATCGGCCTGGTCGTCGCCATGCAGCACAACAAGGTAGTCAAACCCATTATCTACTGCATAGCGAAAGGCTGCTTTGTGCGATCCTCCCAGACCATAGTTGTCATCGTTACACCAAGCGATGAAATTACAATTCTTTAGGACCAATTTGCCGCGCTCAATGGCAGCCTCCAGGGTACCGTCAGGCGAGCGGTTATCAACAACCATAACGGTATCGATCCTAGCCTGTACGCTCTCATCAAACTGATCGATAACGCGAGTAATCTGCGTTTCACAGCGATAGGCAGGGATGAAAACCAGGATTTTCGGATTAGCTTCGGACTTGGCCATCGGAGTCAGTACTCATAAATTTCGTAAGAACAGTCATAAACAGGAAATTCGTCAATAAATTAACGGGCGTGACCATTAGCTTCGCCAGAACAGCCGCTGGCAGTGGCAGTACCTGATCAATCCCAAAATCTACCAGTTTTACAACGACGATGGAAATCAGCATCGAATACCCTAAGATAGACACCGCTTGATAAGTCCAATAGATCGGTAGAAAAATATATTTTCCGTGCCCACCTTGTTTGAAAACCCGATTTAGCGCAATCAACCATACGTATGTAACACCGACCATGGATGATGCGAAATTCGCAAATGCAGGTGACACATCAAAAGCCTGGGTCAAAGTCGTATAGGAAAGCAGATCAAGAATCCACCCGACTCCAGACACCAGTAAGAACCCTAGAAACAACTTCATTATTTATTTTTTCCAGCGGCCTGAAAACCGTCAAATGAATACAACCCGGGTCCTTCGCTACCATATTCGCCGCCCGAAAGCGGAACAAAAGGAATCTTTTTGGGAGGTTTGAAATAATCATCAAAGCCTTCCGGCCTAAATATTTTAACGACCCGACCATCTTTCTGTAAGCTCATACCGAATACTGGCCACGTCCAGACCCAACGATACTTATAAGCATACTCCCGCTGCTCCGAAATCAGTATTTCTCTCACTGACTCAGGCTGTAAAATTGGCCCTGGCGCCACACTAAGCTCGTGCAGAGCGGCATTCTTGAATTCGAGCCATTGTATACTATTGGAGACCTGCCAGAGCGACGCGGACAACAGGCTGACTGAGAGCGCGACAATCGCAAAATAAGCACCACGCACATCAAAATTAACTTTTGCACGCACAAATATAATTGAAGAGAGCATCCATCCCGTGGATCCGATAGTCATCAGAAACCGATAATTAAACTCTCTGCGCGGATCAGTCAGATTGAAATCCTGTATTGCTGAAACCCCGGCATACACCGCAAGACCCGACAACGACAAAAATATTAAAAAGACCAGCAAAAAAATTGCTCCGCCGCCCGCGCTTATGCTACGAGCTATCCATCCGTAAAGCCCAGCAACAATAAGTAGAACAGTTGCCAATAGACTTATTCTAGTATTGCCTACCCACATTTCCCGCGGCATTGCAAAATTGACAAGCTCTAGAAAGGCATTTGTTTCCTGACCAACCGGATGACTAAACTGCCAATATAGAACAAACAGCGACTGGGCTAGGCCGACAGCGCCAAGTACATAGAGGTGTAAATTTTTACAAAAATTACCGCCTGTTCCGCCGAACCAGAATGCAGTCAGCGCGCCAAAAAATATACTGCCGCCCCAAAGAACCAGATTTTCATGCCCTCTGAACAATATCAAAGAAACAATAGCTATCACTAGCCAGTCAAACCATCGAAAATTTATCTTCAACAGCAAATAATGAATCAGCAACCAAGCAAACGCCAAAGATATAAAAGACTGATTAAGAATAAATATATCGGATGGAATCGCGCACGTAACCAGACTTGCTAGAGCAAAGAAAAAAACGCGATAGTCATTTGCCCGACGACTCAATAAAAAACAGAAAAAATAAACAAACACCGGCCCCAAAAACGTTCCAGCACCAAACAGGAACCTCAACCAGCCTAGGTTTTCCACTCCTAACTTAATAGCAATAGCAACAGGAAGTTGATTTACTATATTCGCAAACAACCGTATGTGCTTTGGATCATCGGCAACTGGCCATACCTTATTCTGACTCAACAGTTGCACAAAAAAATTCGAACCGTCAGCGTACAAGACTCTTTCACTTAGAATCGCGTGACCAAGGTAAACCACGTAAAACACGCAAGCCAATATTACAAGGACCAATGCGAGCCACTTCAATGGCCTCACGCCAAAATCATTGCTATTCAAAACGCTGCCCCCTCGCGCCTAAACTTATTGCATCTCTGTGATTGGCAGCCGGTAAAAAACAGACGCCATCAACGTTATGCAAATATGCCACTTGAACCTTCGATCCCCCAAGCCAATAGAGCCTCAAATCACCCACCAATAAAGTCACAGCCACTTTCAAAGAATCACTTTCAATACCGACCATATTTCCTTCTCCGTCGACCAAGTAGCATGCGACCTTTATAGAATCAATTCCCTCTAACAATTCGAGGAACGACTTATAAGTAAACTCAAAGCCTGCTCCTCGCAAAAAACCAATATATAAACTCGAACGCTATATCAGAAGCTCGTTGCATGTGGTGATAAAACGATCACCGATAACCGACCAGTCATACTCATGAGTAATGCGTTGTCCGTTCTCCGCCAGTGTCGCGCACAATGCAGGATCTCGAATCAATCGAGTGATTGCCTCTTCTAATCCTTCGCGCTCCGTCAATACGGCATTGACACCATCAATCGCCATATCATGAAAAGCTGCACAAGCACTGTTCGCAATTACCGGTTTACCGGCCAACCAAGCTTCCAACAGCACGATGCCGAAGCTCTCGCTACTACTCATGTTAATCAATGAAAGACACGACATGAGCGCTCCACGAACAACATTCCTGGGCTGCTTGCCCAAGTAGCTCGCATGGGCAGATAACACGGGCACACCGTCATCGTCAGGTCCAATCAGTACTACATGTAAGTTCTTACCATTTGCATTTAACTTTTCAACGGCTGCAATCGTGTCTTTATAGCCCTTCGCGCCTGATTTTCTGCCCAACACTAAAACAAAGGGGCGATCTACCGAAAAGACAGCTCGAAAGGCATCTACGTCGTCTTGATGGAATATTTCACTGGTATCAATCCCGGCTGGCAGATAACTGACATTACCCCCTCGGCGACGATAAAACTCGCAAGCAGCAAGAGGCGAAGCTAATACCAGACTAGCGTCTCGTGCCGCGTCATTAATGTCTGGAAAATGGTAAAAATCATCATCTAAGTGCGCGTGAGGTATGATAATTACCGGCACCCCGTGCCGCTTGGCACTTTCAACCGCGACAACAGCCGGGCGAAATACGTGATTATGAGTAATCACCAAATCATAATTACTTACTTGAGACTCAACATAATTCTCAAGGGCTTCGGAGAAAGGACCGCGTATATCACTTAGCTTAACATTCAAGGGATCACGAGTCCCCTTGGCAGCGTCCGCCAACACCTCAAACGCCGTCTCGGCATCGACAGTAGCCAAATTAACCAGCGACGGCTTGGAGATATCAAGCTGCACGCTATTGAAATACAACGCTGTCATCATAAATGCCAGAGGACGAGGATCTTCATGTCGAGAGGATCCAATTGATGTTGTTATTTCCAACTCCCCTGCCGGAGCGGAAAACGCCAACACAAACTGCCCCTGAACTTCCGAGCTCAGGATTATCACCCCTTGAGCGTCCATTACCGTCACATAAGCCTTTTGGTGGGCGAAGCCGTCAATTCGAACGTCTGTATCCTCCACAACATACAACCCACACGTGGCATACGCCCAGCGAGAGGCTTTTATTGCCTTACCTTCCGGCAATGCCCAGCCCCAAGTCAGGCCACTGCGATCAAATCCCGTTTTCACAGAATCCGAGATGATACGCTCGAATGTCGGTTGCAATTGCCAGGCACGCTCCAGCCCCTGCGTCGCGGATTGCCCCATTGATGGCTGAATAGGAAAGCGAGCAAATCTGACGTTGTGCATATTGATGAACGCACTGTCATTCGCGTTGAAATGATAGTCTTCCGCAAATCGGAATTTGCTGTGCATCGAGCTGACTTCAGGCGCAACAACATCAATTTGAAAGTTGTTATTTCTGCCAAGAGCCCTCAACAGTTGCTCAACCATCAACTCAGCACCGCCCATGGCAGGAGAGGTATAACGATAAGTTACAAAGAGCACACGCTTCTTAGGGACTGAAAGGCCTTTTAACGCGTAAACAAAATCTGCCGCCAGCGCCTGCATGGACAAGCAACGATTAAATATGGACTGACGTAACAGTCTTACTTCGGGTGTTTGCAGTTCCACATCGGACAGCGCAGTCATTATCGCCGAGGGAAAATCCTCCAGCGTCACTACATTGATATGATCTTGAATGACGTCAGGATACCCTCGCTGCCCAAAAATCGTCGTCACCACAAATAATCCGTTGGCGAGATAGTCGGCCAACTTCACATTCGAACCGCTGCCAGACATCATGGGGTTGATGGCAATGGAACATGACTGCATAACTGCGGACTTGTCCGAATCATCCAAAACACCCCATAGATGAACATTTCGAGTCATCTTGCCACTAATCGAGCTGCACACGGAGCCGATCAGATGGAACTCGACGTCCGGGCAGTTTGGAGCAATGTGCTCAACAATGTAGTTCGCGGAGTCAACATTGGGCATATGCGCGGAGCCAAGAAAAACCGCGGACCGGGCAGAAATACCGGCCTGAATTTTACTTGCATTTTCTGCATCTACTAATGCTGCAGGCGCAGATCCATTGCGTACAACTATCGTGGGCCCTGCTGTACGACGCTTTCTGAGCAGACTATCGGCATCATCGTCAGAAACAGCAATCGTCAGCGCCGAAAGTTCAACGGCTTTACGCTCAAACTCAGCAACATCATCTATCAAAGAGTGCCTGAGTGGATGGTGTTCCAATAGACGCGTTTTCAGCGTCAATTCATTATTCTGGGACGAGTAAACAAATCGGTCAGCATGTGCGACTGGTAACTCCACCATGAATGGATGCTCAATTACAACACTCTGAGAGTTCCCCCTCAAGGCCTGGTAGACTTTGACCAGCAGAGGATTAAGTGCGCAATGTCGGCCGGCAACGATGTCGTCGCACGATATATGCGATTGTGCATTGACGTATTGTAACTCTCCTAGATGCTCCGCAGTTTTTGGAACAGCGATGACTAATGTATTGTCATTGTGACGATCTACCTGCAAGAAACGATCACTGGAAAAGCATAAAAATACAACCGTACTCGTCTCGGAAACTGCGGCGTATAATCCACGCGTCCTAGTTGCACCACCGCCAATTCCCGCAAAAGAATTGTAATCGTTCAATACCGTTACAAGATTCTTTGGAGTATTTTCTTTATTGCGTTGATAGACATCTACTATTTTTTTACTAGCGTTTTCAGCAATGGCATCCCATGTATAGTTGGCATTTACAAATGATAGTCCGGCCTGACCTATACACGAGAGACGCTCAGGAGAGTTCGCTGCATCTCTAATGGCCTGACCAAACGACTCCAGTGAAGAGATGAGAAAATGCTCGTCCTCCTGACCAGAAAGTCCCCTCACACCGAACTCAGTTGAAAGAACCGGCAGACCTCTAGCCAGATACTCCAACACCTTAATATTGGACCCACTGCCAGTGGACATAGGATTCAATGCCAAGTGGCTAGCCCCCAGCAACTCCTCTTTCAGCGTATCGCTCACCCGACCATGACGGATGACGTTAGCGGGATACTTACCTTCAGGGAGGCATGTACCCAAAATATTGAACTTCACCTCTGGCACTAGAGGCGCAATTTCATTAACAAGTGTCAGCGCAGCTATCTGGTTAGGTAAATGGCCGCTGCCCATGAAAACAGTAGAAAAACCTGAGTTCGAATTTTCCTTCAAAGACGCCGTTCGAACAGGTGTCATACCGTTAGGAACAAAGACAGTTTCGAATTTCGCAGCTGGCGCCAAGTCACGGAATGCGACGAGGTCATCGTCACCGCAGTAAAAAACCAGCTCCGAGAGTTCAAGTATCTTCTTTTCCAGCCCTATTACCAAGTTCGGAATATCATCCGATCCGGCATCGCTATGCAAGGAACGATAGAGGATACTTTCGCAATTCTGAGAGTTATAAACACGTAGTTTACTATCAAAACCGGCAAACACGTCATAGTCGATGGTAAATGGGAAGTCATGGATAATTATATCCGCCGACTCATACTCTTCAAGATAAGCATCGTGCAAAGCGCCTGGGTACTTGGCACACACAGCAAGGGCAGGACCTGACAGATCACCTTTCCCGGAAACTTTGGACAGTGCAGCCCAGACTTCATTAAACGCGATATCCTTAGGAATTCTACGCTCGATAAAGTTGACACCATGAAAAACACGCTCTTCATCACTGCCTTGGTGAGTTGAGCTCAACAAGGTAACTTGATGCGTACGACTCAGAGACCTGTAAAAATTAAAAACCCTAGATTCACCACCATTCGAGACAGGCGTAAATGCAGGAAAAAAGCTAAATGCCAATATTTTTTTCAAAATAAATACTCAGTAGAAAAAAGACTCAAGGGGTGATTTCAACTCTTCACCGTTCCCTTTTTTCTTAAAACTTGAAAGCTGTGCATATGAAGTTGACGTGTCTACCGTGGTGTTGGATGGACTCACGGCGCCAACATGACTCTGTTGCATTCCCCACGCAATCCGTTTAAGCCGGGCCTTCAATACCGGGCGACGCGAAAGAAAACCGACAGCCCAACCCTTGATTCTCGGATTTTCAACTGCCTTTCGCATTAAACGAGAAATGAAAGATTTTAGCTTGTGCTTGATCTTCAATAATGGAGAAGCCTTCAAATTAGTACCTGGGTCCTTTATCAGCTTGTTCAAAACTCGCAACGGCCTGGTTAGCCGCCATGAAGCACTCGTCATTAATTCTTTAATCTGTCTTTCAAGTTCGAACACTAACGCTTTAGACTCCAAATGCGCACACTCAAACTCAGCCTCCCTCAATACGAGTTTGTCCTCGACCTTCTGACGCTCCGCGTTCGCTTCCGATATTTTAGTTTCAGCTTCGACTAGGATTTCAGCAAACTCCAAACACTTGGCGTCAAGTGCTCTTACTTTTTCCGTCTCGGCTAACAAACTTATTTCTATGGAGCTATATCTTTCGTGCTCACCAAGTAACTTCCGCTGATGATCAACGCTCGCGTCCACCACCCTCTTCTCAAAACCGAGAACTAATTCACGCGCTCTTTCAGCATCCCGAATTAGACTGGCGCCGGGATCGGTTCTATAATCACGTTGCCAAACCAGAGGCTCGCTTGCTTTACGAAGCGCAACAACCTCATCAATAAGCGTCTGTGATGTCCCTGATAGAAGTAATAGACCATGGGCCCGTTGCTCAACGCTGTTGAAGAAAGCTTTGTCTTTAGCACCGTACACGGCTTGAGGAACTGAGCATTCAGAAAAATCGAGCCCGTCGATACCCATTTCCTTAAGAGCATGGGTAATGTCATTTCGGCACTCTAAACTGTCGCTGAGTCGATCAATATTGATCTGCAGTTCAGAGTGCTTCAGGCCTTCTTTCAAGCCTAGAAACCAAAGCACATAAAAAACAAGGTAACTGTTTTCCGGAGACAAGCGGTTCTGGTAGAACCACGAAAACTTCTGAAAAATGTTCCCTTCCGTCAAACCGTTGAATCCGATTTCGTCGATCAAGCGATTAATAATTTCGGGGTGATGCGCACCATTGATACACATCTGATTTGCATCATCAAAGTAGTGATCCACCTTGTAAGACCACCACTGATCCCAAGGATTTCGCCAGAGATAAATATGACGACCGCCCAATGCATTCTTGATCACACCGATACGAGAGCTTGTACGACACTCTTGTATAAGTGGTCTGCCTTTGGCCGAAGATATCAAACCTGATAAGTATGGTACGCCCGCCTGCTCTGGAGTCGTGGCAAAATAACCATCATAGATGCAGGACTCGTCTAGCTTCGTTATACATTCGTCAGATACGCTATACAACTCGGAATAATACGCCCCCTTCATATCCGGATGACGCAGCACTTTTGCCAGATTGTCATCTGCAGCAAGCATGCTTTCACGCTCGTTGCGCGCAGACAAGACAAACTCGCTCATCGGTTCCTGATAACACCAGTAGCCTGCGCTCGAGCTTCTAAAAACACTAAATATGTAAGTACTTCCAGCCCGAAACAAAGAGTGAACAAATACAGGGCAGGTTTTAGAATCCTTTAAAATGCTCACCCTCTTACTCCATTGCAAGTTCGAATTTTGCTGGGACATTTATAACGCCAGTTTTCGCAAACGTACCCTCATCTGCTCGCACGCGAAACAGGACAACATCAATACGGCGATGCAAAAACAAAGCAACATCACCCGTGTCATCCCGTACACCGCAGTTCACGTAATAGGTTCCGGGGGCAAATGAATTACCAAATTCAAATTTTAGCAGGAGCGTTTCGCCGGCACTGAAGGTTCTGCCTTTCACTTCAGGCATATCCGCGGTATCCATACCAAACAGCGCAATACCATCACGCGTCTTGACCATGAAGGCAAAGGCGATCTGTGTCACCTCCTCGGTAAAACGAACGCGATACTTCAGTATCAAACTATCGTTGCTGCCAAAAACGTTGGCAGGATGCCCCTCCGAGCTTTCCATCCATATCGACTCAACAACCGCGCGGCCGTCGCCATAAGAAAGTTCACAACTACTCAGCAAGCTGGGATCAACCACAGCCTCGACACTCTTTGCGACTGGCAGAGCCGATTTCTTCCCACCGCCGAACAAAACTTGTTCGTAGGTATCGCATACGTCTTTCGCAGCACCAAAAGCGGCGACACTTCCATTCTGAAGGAAGAGCGCTTTATCGCAGATTTTTTTAACTGTTTCAGTATCGTGAGTCACAAAAAGCAGAGTTGTGCCCTTTTCACGAAACTGTTCAATCCGTCGATAGCACTTTCGCTGAAAAGCAACGTCCCCCACCGACAAGGCTTCATCGACGATGAGAATCTCTGGACGCACTGCCGTTGCCACTGCAAATGCCAGCCTCACCTGCATACCGCTGGAATACACACGCACCGGTTGATCAATGTAATCACCTATGTCGGCGAACGCCTCGATTTCCGACATATGCAGAGAGACCTCCTCCAGAGAAAGCCCAAGCAACTGACCGGCCATATAGGCATTCTGTCTACCCGTAAAATCAGGGTGAAACCCCATACCCAACTCGAGCAGAGCGGCGACTCGCCCATTTATGTCTACACTCCCGGTTGTAGGTTGGGTAGTGCCCGTAATCATTTTCAGCAACGTGCTTTTGCCTGCACCATTGACCCCGATTATCCCTACCGCCTCACCTGCATTTACAGAAAAGCTGATGTCTTGTAATACCCACTTAAGGGTATGTCGGGGCTTTAGTTTGGGAATGAGCCACTCAGCCAATCGCCCCCAACGCGTGCGATATTGTTTGTATGCTTTGCCCAGTCCAACAACCGTAATGCTACCCATCAAAGTTCGTCCACTATTTCGCCTGCGTGCTTGCGGAAAAAACGCATACCCACAAAACACAAAAACACCGCCAGGGTGGTGATCGGCCACAAAGTTTCCCATTGCGGCCACTGACCGGAAACAAGAACCCCTTGAAAGGCGGCCATAAGGCTGGTCATCGGGTTAAGGTCAATAAACACGCGCAACTCTTTGGAGAGCGCGGTAATCGGATAGATGATGGGAGTCAGCCAAAACCAGAATGTAATGAAGATCCCAAAGAACTGTCCGACATCGCGGAAAAACACATTGAGCACCCCCAATGTAATGCCGAGCCCTATTGAAAAGAGGATCAGAATCAACAGCAACGGGACCAAGGCAAGAAATGCCAAACCAGGAAAATTACCGCTAATGATTAGAAAAGCAGTAAAAAGACCGAATGTGATGATGAAATTTATGCCGGCATTCGCGACAACCACGACTGGAAGGCACAACCGTGGAAAACTGATTTTCTTCAACAAGTTGGCATTATCGAGAAAAACAGTCTGACTTCTCCCGACCAGTTCGGCAAACAGCCCCCAAGTAAGTATCCCCGCGCACAGGTAGATACTGTATCCAAAGGTGCCTTCGACACCCGGCAACTTGGCTCTCATCACCTCAGCGAAAATAACGGTATATACGATAATCATCGCCAACGGATTGAGTATCGTCCACAACGCACCCAGCAAAGAATTTCTGTATTTGGACTGAAACTCTCGTTTGACACTTCCTGAGATAAACCCGCGATAGTTCCAGAGCGCTTTAAGCATAGAACTCATTGGTTCTCTCCTAAAATCAACCCCTCAAGCAGTGCAAGCTGCGATGAAAGCGTGGCTTCATTGGCGCGAGATTCGACGTTCAATCGCAATAGAGATTCCGTATTGGACTCTCTAAGATTGAAACGCCAGTCACCAAAGTCCATGCTCAAGCCATCAGTCATATCGATCGCTGGATTCAGCGGAAGATAGGCCTTGCGTATTTTTTCAATAATCGTCGGCACATCATCAACGCGATAATTGATTTCACCGCTGCATGGAAAATCGGAAATTCGTTCGTCAACTAACTGAGCCAGGCTCTTTCCATTAGCCGACATCAAAGCGGCTACCAGCAACCACGGAATCATGCCGCTGTCGCAGTACGCAAAATCACGGAAGTAGTGGTGAGCGCTCATTTCGCCGCCATACACTGCATCCTCCTCGCGCATACGCTCCTTGATAAATGCATGGCCGGTTTTACTTTGCACGGCGATACCACCCGCTTTCTCAACGCGCTCGATGGTGTTCCAAGTCAGTCGAGGATCGTGGATGATCTTGCTGCCAGGGTGCTTTATGAGCAGCATTTCGGCCAAAAGGCCAACCAGGTAATAACCCTCGATAAAACGCCCATTCGCATCGAAGAAAAAGCAGCGGTCAAAATCGCCATCCCAGGCCAGTCCGATATCGCACTGGTTCGCCAGTAGTGCATCACGCGTCAACTCGCGATTCTCAGGCAATAATGGATTTGGGACGCCGTTTGGGAAGGTGCCATCAGGCTCTTCATTGATAAACAGCAACTTCAGAGGTAGTCGCGCGGCCAGCGCCTGGAGTACAGGGCCGGCTGCGCCATTACCTGGGTCTGCGAGGATTTTCAAAGGTTTCAGTGCGCTGATGTCGACGTAAGTCAGCAAATGGTCGATGTAGGCACTCTTATCGAACGCCTGACGGACTGTCCCCTTTTCTGCCACCAGGTCACCCAGGTCACCCTGTTCGACGCGTTGGCGGATGGCATCAAGACCCGTGTCACCACTGATAGGGCGAGACTCTGCTTTGACGAGTTTCATCCCGTTGTAGCCTTTGGGATTGTGGCTGGCGGTAATCATCACGCCGCCATCAACTTTGTAGTGGCTTGTGGCGAAGTAAACTTCCTCCGTGCCGCAAAGCCCGATATCGATGACATCGCCGCCGGCCTCGGTAATGCCCCGCATCAGCGCTGCAGCCAAGGATGGACTTTCAAGCCGCATATCCTGACCAACCACGAAATTTTTCGCACGTAATTCAACTACGAGCGCGCGACCAATGCGGTAGGAAATATCTTCGTTGAGTTGAGCGGGAACCTGACCACGAATGTCATAGGCTTTGAAACACTGCGTCACGATAGGAGGATACATTCTACTCACATAGCTGAAATGTCCGATGCCGCCCTGAGGCGGCAACGGCAAGAATGGACCGCCAGGCTTGATGTCACTGGCGCTTGAACCCTGCAAGGCGCAGGGCTCGCATCGGGTTCAGTGTCGTTATTTGTCGACACGACCATAGTTATCTTCAAAACGCACGATGTCGTCTTCACCCAGGTAATCACCACTCTGCACTTCGATCAGCACCAGATCGATGACTCCCGGGTTCATCAGGCGATGTTGGTGGCCGGCGCGAATGAACGTGGACTCATTGGTGTTCAGCATCAGCTCCTGCTGATCGTTGACCACGATTGCCATACCGCTCACAACGATCCAATGCTCACTTCTGTGGTGATGCATTTGCAGTGAAAGAGAAGCTTTTGGCTTGACCACAATGCGCTTGATCTTGAAACGCTCGCCGTTTTCCAGCGTAGTGTAAGTACCCCAAGGACGATGCACCGTACGGTGAAGCAAATGTACCGTATGACTGCAGGCCTTTAGCTGATTGACAATATGCTTCACGTCTTGAGCGTGATCCTTGTGAGCAATCATCACCGCGTCGGGAGTATCAATGACCAGCAAGTCCTCAACGCCGACAAGCGCAGTCAACCTGTCTTCACTGTTGACATAGTTATTGCGCGAATCATGGGACAGTACCTCGCCCTCAAAGCGGTTACCGTTCTCGTCGGGCTCGGTCAATTCGCTGACAGCGTTCCACGAACCGATATCACTCCAACCAATGTCACAGGGAACAGTCGCAACTTTGGAAGAGCGCTCCATCAACGCGTAATCGATGGAAATATCCGGCACCGCTGCGAATGCTTCGGCATCAAGGGCCAGGCAACGGTATTTGGCGGACGAGGTCAGACGCGAGCTATCGATCGTTTTGCTAACCGCCTCGACTACATCCGGAGCATGCTGACGAAGCTCTTCCAGGACGGAGCCCACACGGAAGCAGAACATCCCGGAGTTCCAGTAGTAGTTCCCCGCGCTGACGTAGTTTTGAGCGGTTTCAAGATTAGGCTTTTCGACAAAACGCGCGACTTTCAAGCCACCTTTAAGAGGGGCATCCTTCTGCGCTTCAATGTAACCGAACCCAGTCTCAGGGTAGGTTGGCTGAATACCAAACGTTACCAACCAGCCGTCGGCAGCCAGCGCCATGGCGCTGGAAACGGCCGCAGCGAAAGCCTTTTCGTCTTTGATCAGGTGATCAGCAGCCAACACCAGCATCTGGGCATCGGGGCCGTGGGTGGATTCGAGTTGAAGTGCCGCTGCGGCAACGGCCGCCGCTGTATTGCGACCAAAGGGTTCAAGAATGAAAGCCTGAGCATGCTTGGCAGAATTGACTGCGCTGTACTCATCTTCAGTCTTGAACAAGAGTTCGCGGTTGGTCACCGTCAGAACTTCCACGACACCTTCCAGACGCGAAGCACGAAGGAACGTTTTCTGGATTAGATTCTGGCCATCTGGCAGTGCCATGAACGGCTTTGGATGGGTTTCTCGAGAAACAGGCCACAACCGGCTGCCCACTCCGCCAGACATAATTACGGGAATCAGTTCCATGCTCTCAATCCTTAGTCCCCTCTCCAGTGGATACTTCCAGAAACGGGTTCAATTATATTTCCGGTCATTTGTGCGTCCTGACTGACGCAAATACTTGCCCCAAGCCGCAAGAAAAAAACAGCCGCTCGGCCTAAATCCAAATCAATACGCAACACCCGGATCCTTGCCGATCAACGATTGGGGCAGGGCTTCTTTTATGAGGCGTACCCAATGAGGCGAAGCTGCCCGCCCACGACCGCGAGTCGTAAGAACCGGTATGATTGCTGATCATTCTACAGCTTGTGCTTGGACATTAATAACTCCCTCCCGGCGGAAGGCACAAAAAAACGCCCTTAAAATTGAAAGCATCCGAACAAGATCGATATCAAACCGACATCAACCCGGCTCGGCGTAACCACATCACAATCTCTACGAAAAATGGCTACTGCGCCAACAATGTCAGCCCTCGCGCACTGCGGAATCCAGAAGCTTCTCCAGGTACTGCCCATAGCCGGTTTTCTTCAGACGCTCGGCTTGAGCACGCAACTGCGCCATGTCAATCCAGCCATTACTGTAAGCAATCTCTTCAAGGCAGGCGACCTTCAAGCCCTGGCGCTTTTCGATGGTATGCACGAAGTGACTGGCCTCTAGCAGCGAATCATGCGTACCGGTATCAAGCCATGCGAAGCCTCGACCGAGCATTTCAACCTTCAGCGACTTCTGTTGAAGATAAGCGAGATTGACATCGGTAATTTCGAGCTCGCCGCGCGCGGACGGCTTGATCTTCTTGGCAATATCGACAACCTGATTATCGTAGAAATATAGACCTGTCACAGCGTAGCTGGACTTGGGCACTATCGGCTTTTCCTCGATACTCAATGCTGATCCATTAGCGTCAAACTCAACCACACCAAAGCGCTCGGGATCGGATACGTGATATCCGAAGATAGTTGCACCGTCCTCCTGCAGACCGGCCGAACGCAGGTTGTCCGAGAAGTGCTGACCGTAGAAAATGTTGTCTCCCAGGATCAGACAGCACGGATCATCGCCGATGAACTCCTCACCGATAATGAAAGCCTGAGCCAGCCCGTCCGGGCTTGGCTGTTCGGCGTAACACAGCTTGATGCCATATTGGCTACCGTCGCCCAACAGCTTTTGAAAGCACGGCAAATCTTCAGGCGTGGAAATAATCAGAATTTCGCGCATCCCCGCCAACATCAGCACGGACAAGGGATAGAAGATCATCGGCTTGTCGTAGATCGGCAGCATCTGCTTGGACACGCCAAGGGTCAGCGGGTGCAAACGAGTACCCGAACCGCCAGCGAGGATGATGCCTTTACGATTTATCGTGGTCATTTATTGAGAACTTCCGTAAGCATTCGGGTTACGCCACTGCGCCAATCCGGCAAGTGCAAAGAAAAATTGTCGCGCAGCTTTCCCGTATTCAACCGGGAGTTCAGTGGGCGACAGGCTGGCGTTGGGTAGACAGACGTTTCGATCGCATTGATGCCTTTCACACAGAGCTCTTCCCCATGCGCTTTGGCGAAGTCAATCACGTGAGTTGCATATCCATGCCAAGAGACTTCGCCAGCGGCCGCCAAGTGATAAAGACCCGACAATTCAGGACGCAGAAAAACCTGTCGAAGGGTCAAGGCACTGATGTCCGCAATCAGGTCTGCACCGGTTGGCGCCCCGATCTGATCAGCGATGACACTCAGACTTTCGCGCTCTTTTGCCAGACGCAACATGGTTTTGGCGAAATTATTGCCACGAGCGCCATAAACCCAGCTGGTGCGAAAAATAAGATGCTTGCAGCCGGATTCGATGATCAATCGCTCTCCCGCAAGTTTGCTGGCACCGTAGTGATTCACCGGAGCCACGGCGTCACTCTCCCGCCATGGTGCAGATCCATGCCCATCGAAGACATAATCTGTCGAGTAATGAACCAGCCACCCGCCAAGCGCTCTGACCTCTTGCGCCAATACTCCAACAGCACGCGCGTTCACAAGATCTGCCAGCTCAGTCTCGACCTCAGCCTTGTCGACTGCGGTGTAAGCAGCCGCATTGACAACGACATCTGGCCTGATTGCGCGGAGAGTTGCCCGTAACCCATCAATATTGCTCAGGTCACCGCACAAGCCATCGGTTACTTGACGATCCAGTGCCACCAACTCACCGAGGGGCGCGAGAGATCGCTGCAACTCCCAACCGACCTGGCCGTTTTTTCCCAGAAGAAGGATTTTCATGCCTTGCCCGTACGATCTGCGTAGTTCTGATCAATCCACTGCTGATAGCTGCCGCTCTTCACATGCGCGACCCATTCAGTATTGTTCAGATACCACTCCACCGTTTTGCGGATACCACTATCAAACGTTTCTTCCGGCGCCCAACCAAGCTCTTGCTGTATCTTGCTTGCATCAATCGCGTAACGCTGATCATGACCGGGGCGGTCCTGCACGTAAGTGATCAGACTCGCATGGGGGCAATGAGGCGAAGCCGGGCGCAACTCATCAAGCAGCGCGCAGAGAGCATGCACTACTTCGATATTTTGTTTCTCGTTGTGGCCACCAATGTTGTAAGTCTCGCCGATGACGCCATCGGTGACGACTTTGTAGAGCGCGCGAGCGTGATCCTCCACATACAGCCAGTCACGTACCTGGTCGCCCTTGCCGTAAACCGGTAGCGCCTTGCCTTCCAGAGCGTTAAGTATGATTAGCGGAATCAGCTTTTCCGGAAAGTGGTACGGACCATAGTTGTTCGAACAATTGGTAACCAGGGTCGGCAGACCATAGGTGCGAGACCACGCGCGAACCAGGTGATCGGAGCTAGCCTTGCTGGCAGAGTAAGGCGAACTTGGCTGGTAGGGCGTGGTTTCGGTAAACAGATCTTCAGGCCCTTCCAGATCGCCGTACACTTCATCAGTAGAGATATGATGAAAGCGAAAAACGGCTTTACGACCTTGCTCCAGGCCGCTCCAGTAATGACGCGCTGATTCCAGAAGCGTGTAGGTGCCAATGATGTTGGTCTGGATGAATTCCGACGGACCCGATATGGAGCGGTCAACGTGCGACTCTGCCGCCAAATGCATGATCGAGTCAGGCTGGTGCTCACGCAGAACTCGATCCATTTGACCGCGATCACAAATGTCTACGCGCTCAAATGCATAGCGCGAACTCTGACTCACATCAGCCAGAGACTCCAGATTGCCGGCATAGGTCAGCTTATCGACGTTAACGACAGAATCGCCGGTATTGGAAATGATGTGACGGATAACTGCTGAGCCGATAAACCCGGCGCCGCCGGTTACTAGAATTTTCACGCGGTACCATGCCTTTGAGCTGCTGACAGCGATTCGGGAGCGCTGTCCAATCCACGAATGCAAAAGCTACCAATCGTAGCTTTTATCAAATTCAGTCTGAATGGGTGTGAAAACCTCACAACCAAAAGAGGATCGCATTTTACAGCTTCATAGGCGTTTTACTATTGGATATAGCTAAGCCTGGAAGCAAGCATATGAGGCTTTCACTCTGTCAAATGCTTGCGCGCAGCCCTGTTTCTACTCGCGACTCTTGATGAGCGCCCCAAAAACCAGCCTAACACCGGCCCGATCAGCATCCCGACAAGCAAAGCCAAAACCACGATCAACGAAATCGGCAACTGAGGCCCAGACAAACCCAGAAACAATAACGAAACCGACTGCTGATTCTCGAGAACAAACGCCAGAATCACCAAAATCAGTAAAAGAATAAAAACGCCAAGAAGTATGCGCTTGAGGTTACGCATCAGCGCCCCCTTGAAAAATAGCGAAGATCAAGCCCCCTCCTCCTCTTCCTCATTCACCCGATCACGCAGCTCTTTACCCGGCTTGAAATGCGGTACGAACTTACCGTCCAGACTGACCGACTGACCGGTCTTCGGATTACGACCGACGCGCGGCGCGCGGTAATGCAGGGAGAAGCTGCCAAACCCACGGATCTCGATACGATCACCGGTGGCGAGGCACTGGGACATTTGTTCAAGCATGGTCTTGATGGCCAGCTCCACATCCTTGGATGAGAGTAGCCCTTGATGGGTGACAATTCGTTCGATCAACTCCGACTTCGTCATATTTTTCCCTTCTTTTTCAAGCAGCTAGATCAGCGCTTGAAAGGTTTTAGCACGCCCGGAAGATTTTGAACAGCCCAGGGATTGACATATCTTCCTCCGCGTCGAAACGCCCGTTTTCAGGGCATTGCAGCAACAAACAGGGCACGGCATGCTTAACGGCATATCACCAGCATGGTTCGTGTCACATAGCCTGCCGGGTTGAAGCCAAAAGGAAACTCGTCCTCATCCTTGGCATCATCTGATCGCGTGATCACTTTATACCCCGCACCCTTGCACTCCTTAGCCGCGCGCTTCTGGCACTTCTCCCAGCCTGAGCCCAACCCGGAGCAGTCGACCTCTATACCACTGACGCCACGTACAGCATGAGTCTTGGCACTGGTCGTACAGCCAGCCAGAGCCAGCACAGCCATGAGGACAATAAACTTGTTCATCCACTTCCTTATGCCAGGCAATGCCCGACCGCTACACGCTTAAGATCAAGCTTAGTCGTGAATAGGCGATTGATCCGATTAAAGAAACAGACCACCCGGAAGCAAGATTGGTTTCACCAAAAACCCCACGCAAGCCGTGAGCACTAAATCGCAGGCACAAAAAAGGGCGACCGAAGTCGCCCTTTTTCATGATCAAGCAGAACTTAGTTCTGTTTGGCCATTGCTTGACGCAGCAGTGCAGCCATAGTGGTATCGGCAGGAGCAGCAGCTTCACCTTCTTTCAGGCTCTGGATAGCTTCTTTCTCTTCAGCATCGTCTTTCGATTTGATCGACAGCTGAATTACACGGCTCTTACGATCAACGCTGATGATCTTGGCTTCTACTTCCTGGCCTTCTTTCAGAACGTTGCGCGCGTCTTCAACGCGGTCACGGCTGATTTCGGAGGCTTTCAGAGTCGCTTCGATATCGTCGGCCAGAACGATGATGGCGCCTTTGGCGTCAACTTCTTTCACAGTGCCTTTAACGATTGCGCCTTTGTCGT